>Ga0307513_10000409_pt1 | contig 62239 bp, 51 predicted proteins | sample 15_EM_MG_FD_202174 | JGI IMG/M metagenome (GOLD analysis project Ga0307513, IMG submission 202174) | Populus trichocarpa ectomycorrhiza microbial communities from riparian zone in the Pacific Northwest, United States - 15_EM | ecosystem: Host-associated > Plants > Roots > Unclassified | place...
TTTTAGTTGTCTTGTGACTATTTTACCCCAAATATTTAAAATTTAAATTTTTAATTATTTTTTTTTATAATAATTAAACACCCCCCCCCCCCCCCCCCTGGTTCCGATTGGAAAGGGTTCAGAAGTCTGGAGACTTGTATACAATTGGTCAACCAGCCCTAAGGCTACAATTCCCGACACATTAAGCCCAGTTCTCAAAATGAAGATCCAACAAGCTACATACCGCGAGACACAAATCCTATGAAAAAGAATCTCCTACCATACTTGTATCTATCTGGTTTCATATGCGGGGTTTTGTTTTCCCGCAATGATCGTGATCTGGAAATTTTTGGAAAAAAGGTTTTTTTTTTTCCTGGGGGAACAACCTGTGAGCCCGGATTGCTGCTCCGGGCTCCAGATTTTTTTCCAGATTCCTACGGGAAGTTCCTCCAATGTTATGAAAATCGTTTCCTAGTTAAAGTTGGTAGTTTTTTTCTCGTGGGCAATATCGTTTGACTGCAGCGCTCGCGACCCCGGAAACCTAGACTATCCCTGTTGCTACCGAAGTAGTCGGTGCTCCAGGCCTCGGTCCTGAATCCCGGGCTTTTCTCTTCTAAACACTGGCGGGAAGTTCGTGATTCGTTTTATAAAAGTGAAATTCTATAAAACTTTTCTACACCTCCTAGTCTATCGAGAGTAAAGTACATGGAAGGAACAGAGCCCCCATCGTAATACCTAATGCCCCTAGCATGCGTGATTGCGCTGTAAAGAAACAGCAAATCACCCTAAGCCAGTGCTTTAGCGGTAGTACTCAACAAAGTAACCCTTCTTGTTCTTGTCACCGCATCCGCAGTGATCATCCTCATCCTCCTTCTTCTCCTTCTTCTCCTTCTTCTCCTTCTTGTCCTTGTCTTTCTTCTCCTTCTTCTCCTTTTCATGCTTGTCCTTTTCATACTTCTTATCGGTCTCGCACTTCTCGCACTTCTTGAAATCCTCCTCCTCTTTGCATTTCTTCTTTTCTTCCTCCTCCGAGCAACGGAACCAGTCCTTCTTGGCAGCCTGTTTGTCCTTCTTGTGCTCGTCCTCGTGGAACTTCTTGTTCATGTCGCGGTAGTAGCCGTAGGCTTTGTCGTACTTGATCCCCTTGTCGAACCCTGTCCATCCATCCACCCATCAGCCACAGCTGGAATTACCAAAAGAAAAGAAGGAGGAATTACCGAATCCCTCCTCAAAGCAACACTGCTGATCACAAACTTCCTCACTCTTAGACTCAGCACACTCCTCACACTTCCTGGATTCCTCTTCCTTCTCCTTCTCCTTCTCCTTCTTGAAAAGTTCCTCTTCATCCTCCTCAACCTTCTTGTAGAACTTATCCTTATCGTGCTTGGACTCCTTCTTATCCTTATCGTGCTTGGACTCCTTCTCCCACTTCTTCTCCTTCTTGTAATCGTCCTCATCCTTCTTCTTTCCTCTTCCCTTGCCTCCGTCATATCCACCGTCGTAGTAGACAAAGTCCTTTCCGTACGGGGGGCTCTTGGGAGTGCGGTGGTAGCGCTTCTCATCGTAGAATTCCGGGAGGAAGGAGTAGCGCTCAGGCTCCTTCTCGCGGTGGTGGGCGTAGCCGTCGACCTTATGGTCGGATCCCGGAGCCGGGGCGGGGGCTGCGCTAGCAGTGAGAGCGCTCATGGCGAGGAGGAAAAGGGTTGGAGCGTGCATTTTGGAATGAATGAAGTTGTTGTAATGAGTGATTGTGATTGTGATAAAGAAGGTAGTGTGAGATGCGGGAGGGAAGTAGAGTTGGGCGGCGAGGATGGGGTTTTATAGGAAGTCGTATCGCACTGTATGTCATTTAAGATCTTAGCGAGTGGGTGATCAAACGCCTATAGTTTGGTACCCTTCGCTTTCATTCGCCATTTCGCTAACTATTCGCTGCGTAGCCTACAGACTGTGAACCGCCTGTTATTCCTCAGGACTTTGTCGACAGCGAATGTACTCCTTTCGTCAGGTTTACAACAAACCCCAAGACATCCCCACAATTCCGGCCACAGCCTTGGCCATTATGCATTCCTTCTCAGCCGGCTTTTCCAATCCGGCCGGCAGCCGCAGCCCGGGCCGTGGCGAGTGATGCCCGATGATTATCTTGTGGTGAGAAAATAAGTGCTCAACTGTCTCCGGGCATGACAAGAGGTGTTGTAACAGGGTCTCCTTCATGTGAGAAAAAGAGATAGTTCAGGAAGGTTCGATTCGTCTTCGTATGGATGAGAGATGTTGGCCGGCGTTTATACTCAGTTGTGACATAACGCCTGTCGTTACTGTTAAATTAGGTGAGCCTGGAGGTCGAAGCTAGGTGCTAGCAGCGGACGTTTTTATTTTTATTCTTATTTCTATTTGCTCAAGTCGGAGGTTCGGTTATATTATAGGTAGAATCCGGCGAGGCTAATGGCTCTGAAACGGGCACCTGGCTTAGCTTTTGACTGGGAGACAAAAGCGCTCAGTCGTACCATCTCCTGCCATACTCGCAGCTGCAAACCCATCCTAATTCCAACCGATAGCTTAGCACAAATCAAGTCTAGCCCAGGAACCGTCCAGTCCCAACCACAATCACAAGGGCGTCGAATCGAAAAAAAAAACTAACCAGATCGGCGCAAGGCCCATTTCCCCTCCAACAACAAAACCCGAAATATCTAGTTCCTCCCGGGACTAACTCCCCACCCCCGCAACCCACTACCGTGCAACCGTCCCGACCCGCCCTCCGGACGATCCCCCAGACTAACCTCGGAACATAAGTCTCTCCCTAAACCGGTATTGTATGCCCGCAGATCCACAAGAAGGTGCCTTCCGGGGCTAACCCAACAATTCCTCCTTCAAATTACCAACATCTGCGCAACAACCCAGACACAGATGGTGCTAAAGATTAGCAACCTCCCCCATGACGTCCTACTCCTTCTTAAGCAGAACTATTAGCCGCGCGAACCCCGGCCCCATCCGGTGAGGTGCATATCCCGATCATTTCGGGTTCCAAGCCTCCGCGCAGGCCATCGAGGAGGGGGTTTGGGCTGGGTTATTTTGGACTTTGCGGGGTTTCTACAGTATTAGTGTGATGGGGGAAGTAGAAGGGGGTGGAAGAGGTTGGGGTGTTGATGGAGCCGCATGGGAGCGATCTATCTCGTAGAACAAGGTGGAGTAAACCAGAAGCCCACTAGCCGTGACTAATGCCGGTATGGTATGGGCTTGGGGATTAGCTCGGTGTGGTAGTAGGGGACCAGGGGTCTTACATGGAAGCATGGTACTTTGGAGAACCGCGAGAAATTTTTCCGGAAGGGACTTCTGAGCGCCAAGCGTTACCCGGTGATGGATCTGGGGTGGCCTACTCTTTGATGGCTTGGTAAGTTATTGTAGGTATTAATAGTAGCGAGACAAAAAATTCAATCGTCACGAGTTCCTCTCTGTCGCAATTATAGTCAGATTTTGCGAGTATCAAACTCTGCTTTCCAATGCACAAAAAAATAAAATAACCAAGTGTCTGAATGCCATGACACCTTTTTCTCAATCTTTATCCGTCCTGCGCACGGAGGGAAGTTATTTGCGCAAGAATCACTGCCATACCGGTACGAGTAGTATGATGGGTATGGTAGGTTAAAATAGGTGGTTGGAGGAGTCATCTGGTATCACTCCGTCCAAAGAAAAGCAGGGAAATCTTCAGGCTACCCATATTATGTTCTTGGGGAGTTTGGGGTGATATAATTTTCCCCGTCTGCCCGACAAATCTTTCGCTAAGATTGTTGGGCTTTGCTGGCCGGAAAGGCCTAGTCCTTGGTATGGGGTGTCTTCTCGCCCGTTATCCGATGGGCTGCGCTCGTACTGCTTCCGGTGTCGGGAAACATTGGGTGGGAGCAGTAGGAAAACATATCAGGTATCCTACACAACGTGAAAAATCCCCTGGTACACACGGGAGACTGCTCGTACTACTTTGGCATGCACTCCCGGTGTGGGTAGGCTCGGGGGGCCGTGGGGTGGATTGGAGCTAAGGGATTGATGTCTATCTGACGGAGGTTTTTGGGGTATCCATGTTGTCACTGAAGGTCTGCGAGCTCTCCCAAGGAGGGGTCCCAAGTATTCAATCCCAGGAAATCTGGGAGTAACGTGCTAATTCCATCCTCTGCCACCGCCATAAGTAACCACTACCACTCTGCCAATTCTACTTCTCCTTGGAACCTCGAATCTCTATCTTAACCTTCTTTATATCGAACTTTGCTCCCTCGAATTCAATCTCCGCATCTTTAACCTTAATTTTTGCAAAGTCCATCTCAATATTCACTCCTTCCATCTCGACGGTACCCCCTTGCGCCCTGACCCTATTCACTCGCTCTCTAAAATTTCCGTCCCCGTCGCGTTCATCTTCGGTAGCATCCTCGATATCACCAGCATCTTTTTTGCTCCTTTTAACCATCTCCGCGAGCACCAGTCCGGCATTGTCAATACCAACGTCTAACTCCCTCTTACGCGGGTCGTTCACTTCTTTAATCTTGACTTTTCCTTGCTTCATCCCCTCCTCGCTCAGGACAACAGCGAATTGACAAGTTGGTTCTGGCATTTCTTTGTACAGGAATTCCGCCTATAAAGGTTAACAGGGTCCGTCTCTTGGAGGTTATAAGGGCTGGACCTTAATTCCAGCATCCCAAAGTCGCCTGCACACCCGCATTCTCTCCATCAGAAAATCACCGCCGATAGCCATGACATAAGCATCCACTTCGGTCTCCCGGACCTGGTCTGTAGGAACTCTTGCTTGTATAATTTTGAAAATATCCTCTAGTTCAAATTCGATCCCGGTGATTGGAAAAGTAGTCTTGTAGAGATACCCACTCCACTGGTAGTAGCTACCACCGGATGCAATTTGCATGCTATCAATTGTCGTCCCGGCTGACTTGATTGAAAGTGGAAGTGTTACAACCTCATACACTAAACCCATGTCAAGAAAGTCGGGGCGGGTAAGCGACAGGTCAAAAGCGACCTTTGGCATGACCCCGAGTATCTCTAAACAGTCGAAGAAGTTCTTCATCTCGTTGATCCCCTTGGAAAAGGAGACGTTTTTTGTAAGCCCCTCATCAAGTAGTAGGTCGTAAAGCAGATGTCTGCCTCCTTGCCTCTAGTTAGATAAGTGCCGCAAGATAGTTGCGCGCGATGCACACCTGTTTTCGCAACGTAGCCCCCAAGTTTATCAGCTATTGCCTCCGGAAGCTCCAAATTTGTAGTCATGTCTAGATATACCTCGTCCCAGGATGTCTTCGCGCGTAGTTAGAAAATAATCTTTTAAAAGATGGGGCCGAGCCCTAGGAGGGCCATAGATACCAATAGCATTTCACGGAGTGAGATATACCTTGCTGATATTGTTTATCGCCTTCGCCAGCCTCCGCCACAGCTTCTCGGGCACCCGACACACCTCCAATAGCCCTCTTGAGATAAGAGAATGATTAATTTTGATAGAGTAAGCCCCTAATTTAAGCCCGTCTAGAACTTCCAAAGTAACCCTGAGTATCTCCGCCTCTGCAAGTAGTCCATCAGACGCTCCAACAATGCTAAAATGGCACTTCATCCTCTCCTCCGTAATGCTTCTGCTAAACCCATCCGCGACCCGCCGGTATTCCTTCCCGACCTGATATATCTTCGCAGACTGAATGCCCCGCATCGCCAGCCACCTGGTGAGTGAGCCTCTAAGGGAATATCTCAACGCGGCAAGCTCCCCTCCTTGATCCGCCAGTTTGCAAATCGGAGATGCATCCTGTCCCGATATTGTCGGATTTAACAGCTCAAAAACGCTGAAGCTTGGTCACTACTCTTGCCCCAGCTCAATACCACTTATTTGTTTTCAAAACTGAAAGGGAGCTTGGTGCCTTACGGTGTATCAACTGTTGCCGCTCCGTGTCGCTTGAAAACTTCAACCATCGACGATATGATCTTGTCGCGAATTATTATGTCTTTGCCGGACCAGTCGCGTGCGCCCTGTGGGGCCTTCACGTCAAGTGGCCTTTTATCGGTAGTAGCCATTATCTCTGGCGATGGCGCTGGAGTTGATTGAACACGATTTTGCGATGGGATGGAGGGGGCATTGGAGATGAGCGGGGTACCATACGGGTATTTCCGCCCTGTCGCAAAGCCTCAAAGGTGGCGTCGTGCCTCTCACGGGTGGCAGACAAACCTAACACATACCGTATCATACTATGAAGTGGTCTGTGTACCACAAACCATGATACCCCATTCAGGAATAGCAGGCGAGTGGGCCGGCCACCCGCTAGGCTGGTACAGGCACAAAACGTTGCTGCACTCGCGCAACCACAAATTATCACAACATATCACTCGTTAGTAGCTCCCCTCAGTTTTTGAACATAACTCCTAAATCTAGCTGCATCCAACAACAGTTCAGGGAATCAGAGAAGCTAACCTTTCTATTCCGGCTCTAATGCTATCTGTAGCGAGTCACCTCGTCTCTCTACCCTTAAGCGAATGCTGACCTGACCATTACACCTAGGCAGACAGCGATGCAGTCCATCTCCTTGTATGATACGGAAATACGTTTCAAAGCTGCTCGAGATTTGGGTTTATAATTTCTAAGGTCTCGAGCTGTCACTCACACGATCCAGGGAGAAAATGGGGCAGTTAATATCTTTTTTCGGCTATCCTTGCGGACGAAGTGGAGCCCCTTGGACCAATGGCACCTGCTAGGTAACTTGTAGCGGTTTCAGGGCCACCCAGTTACGGATCATTGGCTGTTAAATTTCACTTGATTTCGACCCCTAAAGATATTGGAAGGTTAGGCCATTCCTGCTCTCTCGACTGCCTGCAACCCTTCTCCGAGATACCCGGGAGATCCTAGCAGGGGTCACTAAGGTACGATCCAGATGTGTTTGAAGTTTTTCTAGCCGCAACTTCGGCCTACTAATACCGGAAGCCATTCCACCATGATTCACAGTTCCTAGGAGGGCTAGGTGTAGAGGCTTTAGTAGGTTTCGCTTGCTGAGGTTCGCCGTCGGCTGATGAAAAAGCGAGCAACGACAACCCCTGACCAACAATGCTGAGGTTATCCTAAGAGGTCACCGCAGGGCAGCGGAAGAGGAAAGATATACATTCCGCCCCAGCATAAAGCACCAGCCAGCCATAAGGGCGCTTCGTACCTCACTCCATAGTCTGTCAATTTTGTGGTGGCCATCCTCATTTAAACCCCACCTCAACAACGGGCTTGTTTGTGTTAGGGCAGCCTTCGGTATCCCATTGCCCCTAGAGAGGAATCTACGCCCCCAGGTAATCTCACAATCCAGAGCAAAACAGCTGTCGATGGATCCCTTCTTATTCCTAAGCTCTCATTGAGGAGTGGTAGTGTAGTTGAAACGCCATCTCCGGTGGCGCCCCCCGTACCTTGCCTCCTCTCTTTTCCAGTTTACATGCATAGCAAAAAGGGTGATTATGGTGCGATTAACACGAAAGCTCTTTTAAAAGGTTCCGATAAGAGGACATCCAGCCCTGCGCTCCCCGCGGTAAACAGGACACGTACGCTAGTATCCCATTCCAACCCCCGAAACCTTAGTGCTAATGGATCACAACGCACCCATACAATTATTAGCCCGACCTACAAGAAAGCAAGCCACCGGGAATCGCCCACCCCATCACTGAAACTCCTTCTCTACCCTGACACTGGCCGAACCCTAAAACCAGTTCTCAGTGACGCAATTGGTTACAGGGTTCGACTGTCAATCGAGAGACTTGTAGGCTCAAGCCTCCCTAGGGAAGTTATTCTCTTCCTGCATCCAGCGGTCTTTCCCCGGCCTGCCATTCCCGAAGAATCTGGAGTATCGGCTGACTGGGTCCTTTCTTCACTCTAGACGATAGTGTATTCTAGCCCACTAGCAGGTTCTGCTCAACTAGGAGTTACCTCAGCCGGGGCTTGCCCACGCGATAGGGAAACTCTCGCTGAGTCTCGCAGGGACCATAGGACAATCTTAAAAGTGGAATTATTCTCTAGGCTATCTAGCACAAACCCTATCAGGGGCAACGCCCGGGTTCCTCGGAAAGCCACTTAAAAAAGTTGTATCTATGTGAATAGCTCAGGTAGCCGCAGAAGATGCGATTAAGCAGGACTTCGAACCCTCGTTGTATAATCCCAGCGCGGACACTCAGAAGCTCATGGTTTGTGTAAAATTCTATCCCCTGTCAACCGCTCCTAAAAGGCTATGAGATGGAACTATCACGCTATGCCCAAACTAATTTGGCTCATAATGAATTTGTTCATGGATTCAAAGGTACCAGTTACTCATTGAGCGCTCCCATAATCCCTGACCTCTGGACCTTATCTTGCCCAGAGATACGAACGGGGGTCTAAGCCTACAGGTGCTAATATGAAAGTGATGTCCCCGAGCGATAAAAGGGATAGAAGAAATACCGAACTCACCTCTTAATATCCTCTCACGACCGGAGTTCTGCAAGTAACAATCTGCTCGGAGCCCCACAGAATATCTCCCCTTCCTATCCGCACACTCCACCCATTTTGTTTACCTTTCCGGATCGGAGTGCGAACCTGAAAATTATTCTATAACCCCCACTGCTGGCGGTACCACCGTTATCCCTAGTCTATCCCCTCCGCAGAAGCTGTTGGAACGCGATAGGCAGTGTCACAAACAAAGCGCAGTTTTCCCTTTTTTATATTTCCATGTGTACGTTATTCACTTGGCCGAGTGCCAAATTGGGGCGCTATCCCATGACTTAGCCCCTACTAGAATTCTCGCTATTGGCTCACTAGTTGGCGGGTGCAGAACATTCCCAGGTGGGGTAGCTAGAGTTGGGCGATTCCGGGGGGGGGGGGGGGGTCTGATAAATTAGGCTGAAAGCTAAGATTATTGGTGTGTAGATATTGGAAATTACCAAAGGACTTATACCTTCTGTGAGGCATGTCATATAGTTGTGTTATTGACCAGGCGGATACCCATCCCGCCGTTGCATTAGCACCGACTCTTTCAGTAGGGTAGGGGAAAGGCTTGAAATCCCAAATCCGCTCCTGGAGAGGATGGTTGGATACAAAAACAAAAATGCTTTAGAATTGAATTATCAGGGCCAAGCTCCCCCGAGACCATCTTCATTCACCCTGCCATTCGAGATCAATCACCTGTCAAAAAATGTTGAAACATACTTCTGGCACTACTTGGTGTCACTCACACTATTTGTTTTTTCTCCTTGCATCAAACCTTATCATACCTCTACATCTCCGGCACTGTTGAAGATACCTCCTTGCATTTCCCTCATTCTTCTTTTATTGTTATTGTTATTGTTCGCTCGACCTATTTGTCTAGCTCCCCAATGGTAGATAGTCAGGGCTGCTCGCCCTTCTCTTTGAGATAGTTAACGGTGCTTAGTTTTTCCCTCAAGCAATCAATCACTTCTTCATCATCTCGTACTATCATTCCATTCAATATTTCCACAACAAAAAACTAGAAATATTTACGAGTGATGAACCATGACTAGACCAATCCGAACATTGAAAGTGCTCTGACCCTTCTAAAAGGTTAATGGGCACGAATCCCGAACTTTAATACGCCATATTGAGAGCCACAGCTATAGTACTTCTCCACTACCATGGCCCCGGGATCCCCAAACCAGCAGAGAGCTACTCCAGGGCAACACACCAATCCACACCTGCATGGAGACTAAAAAAAAACCCCCTCCGAGCACTTCCCAAAAGCATGAAACTCCCATATATCTCCCACAAAAACTGCCGTTGTGACCTTATTACCCCCAGAGCACCCCAGGATGGGAGGAAAGATACCAAAAAGGTACTTCCCCGGGAAGGCTTGAACTTCCAACCTCTCGATTAACAGTCGAACGCGCTAACCAATTCCCCCACGGAGAATTGATGTTTGAAGGACAATTTTGGCGCTCAGGAGTTACAATGCATGATCAAGCTGGATCCCAGGAGAAAGGTAGATTTTGGGAAAGCCCGGTATTACTGTATTATATATATAAATGATAGCGTTTTGGAAGACCTCGAGAACCCCGGCTCGATCCGTGGCCGAATCGATATCCTGTGGGTGTGAGATATTTTTGAAGGCCCCAGCCAATAGAATGCTTGAACACCAGGATTAATTCCTCCCTAAACCTGGCAAACAACCTGGCCTGGCTTCATTACAGCGTCAGGAACCAATTTCGCTCGTAATGTGCAAGCTATCTAACCACAGCTCCCTCGACGAAATTGGCATCATATCTACTCACACCTACCCTCCAAATCCACAATATATCGTCCAGCTGAATAGAAACACAATCTCTCATGCACATAAAAATAAACGCCGTATCCAAAGCCCAACACGCAACCTCCAACCTTGCGATCTAGTCAGCAAGCTAACTAACTGAAAATCCTATTCCAATATTTCATGAACTCATTCCTGTTTATCATTGTTAGCAGGATATCCAAATTGGTATGACAGGAGAGGGAGGAAGTGAGGGGAGTCGGATATGACTTACCGAGGCGGGGTGGGGCAGTAATCTCTATCATACTGATCTATCTCGTCCTTATCTTGAAATAAGTCTATGTCTTCGGCCCTCCGCCACTTTGTCTTGTGTACTATCTTCCAACCGATAAACAGCACTGGCACGACCCCGATCATAAGGTATGAGAATAAGAAAGTGGTGATGTCCCAGCGCCCCGGGAGGAAGACGGCGTATCCACTAACGAAGCACATGAGTGTTGTAGCAGTGAAGGAGTACCAAGCGAAGTAGGGCTGTAAGAATCCCTTGTGGGGTAGTGAGTCGCGTGAAATGCCTTGCGCCTCAAGCCCCTTCTTGAATTTTATGAAAGTGAAGGTCATGACAGAGAAGTTTATTAATTGAGACGCGGTAACCAGGTTAACAAACCATTGGAGGACTACCGCTGCATTGTTGGAGACTTGGAGGAATGATAGGAGGGCAATCGCTATGACAACTGCTACAGAGTATACAGGCACGCCGCCCTTTGTGCACTGTGCCAATATTCTAGGCGCCTTGCCTTCCAAGGCTAACACTCCATATATTGTTAGATAAGAGAGGCGCGGGCTAATTTCAAGTCACTTACCAAGCCCATATAAACTTCTGCTAGCGCAGTATACAAAGGAATTTCCTGCTGAGAACGCCGAAGTCAAAACTAGCGCATTGACAATATGCGGTAGAACCGGAATCTGGAGGCGATCCATCGCAACTACATAGGGTGAGGCAGCCGCTCCCGGCTTCCCCTCTTTAAACGCCGCAGTCATGGCAGGGTCGTTGTAGGGGACGACAATACCGGCAGCCAAGGAGCCCATAACGAAGAAGAAAGTGAGACGGTAAAACACTCCTTTGTAGGCTTTCGGGAGAACAACTCTTGGGTTTTCCGCTTCTCCTGCCGCCATAGATACAGCGTCGGGCCCGGCAATGGTGAATGATGCTTGGATGAGGCATGCGAGGAAACCGAGAAAGCGACCTAAATCACCAGTCTTGATATGCTCTGCGAATGGTCCGGGGTCCCTCCAATATCGAAACCCGTAGCGATCTTTTAGTGGGTTTCCGCCTAACATAGTCACGAAGGTAAATGCGATTAACCCGACGATAAGGATGACCTTTCCGAGGGCTAACCAAAATTCGCATTCACCGTACCACGAGACGCCAAATATGTTTATCACTCTGTCATAAGACAGGAGCCCATCACAGTCCAATTCTTAGTAGACCTTTCATTGGGGAACGGGGGGTTTACTGGGAAAATCCTCTGGATGGGTACAGCACAAGAAGACTCACGAGTAAGAGATCAGAATAACGGCGATAACGATTCCCACATGAATCTCATCGGTCCAATAGCGAATAATCACATTGCAAGCCACTACTTCGAACGGCACGAGGGCTGCCACAAAAACGAAAAAGTTGTACCCGGCAGCGAAACCAAAAGCATCATCCACGAAACGACCAGAAAGACGAATAAATGGTGATGATATTGGCAAATATGTGACCATTTCTGCCATGGAATTTGTAACGCCCAGAATCACGGTACACCTAATTCTTGCGCAAAAATGTGAGAGCTACACTCCACAATCTGAACCTGACCGGATTGCTCGCCCCCTTCAAAGAACCCAATTCGATCTCAATGAATGGGTTTCTGAGGGAATCTTTTGCCAGGAAGCCTCCTAAGGGGCAAGGGGAGACGGCGCTCATTCGCAGTCACTCCATAATGTTATGCCCAAAATAAATAAATAAATAAATAACGTACCATAATGTGAAAGCAATAAACAAATTTGCGGGTCCTCCTTGCATTAACCCCGCTCCAATGGAGACAAATAGAGCCGTTCCTATTGTTCCACCAATACTAAACAATTGAATGTGCCTTGGTTTGAGTTTTCGGTGGGTATGATCATAACTCGGTGGTGCCGATCCTATCTCTTCAATTTCGTAAATACTAGGTAGCTCGGCCTCCTCGGTGTCTATTTACTTACTAATCGAGATGTGTTCAGGAGGGCTCTCTTCTGTAAGACGTTGCTCTGGCTTCGAGGAGCCATCTCCAGCGCTGAAAGAAGAGGATGCCATTTTCAAGAGCCAGCCACGAAGTGAGGAAGGTGAGGGTACCTGAGGGGAAAGGGTCCGTAGGTGAAAGGGTCTGTAGTTGTTAGAAACCAGAAACTTTAGGTTCTTGGGACATTATAAACGGACCAACGGAGCATGGCCCCGATTTAGCACTGAAGCCAGAGGCTCAAGCGGGGGAACCAGTTTCCATCATCATTACCGTCATGCGTGAAGTTGCATACTTTGCATGGGAATTGCCACCCCCCGGTGTCCAACCCCAAATATTTGGTGCGAGCACACCAGTCCTATCAAGTCTCCGGATCTAGTATAATATATTTTTCCCTACCATTTTGTCCATTTGATACGGTAGCGCTTAGGGAAGCCGTGCAAAGGCCCCACGCTTAATCCTGTGCAGTAAGTGACCTCCATTCTAGGTATGATAGCACAACAGCGCAAGTGCCGCCAAGTTTTCTGGGCTAGCGTGCTCCATTTCACCCCCAGCATTAGCAAGTGTTTCTGAAAGGGTATTTCGGAGGGATCGGGAAACGGCCACGTATGGGCCCAGTGATAGTTTTATGGTAGCGGGTTGCAGACTTGCAAGGAATTATGGGGTATCAATGAAAATCATGTCGCGGATGCACTCCCGCTCACACTATACAACACTATACCGGGCAATGCAAATCCCACGCCAGACATAGTCGGTTTCGAACCACCCTAGCCCAACAACTGGGACAACCCCAAGCTCGAGATCTTCAGTAAAAGCGTTTTTTTAATGATTGCTTAGGGAATTACAAAGGATTTAAAAGAATTTCCACTTGCCACAACGCCGGGGCAATTCAAACTTTTACTGTTTTTGTGTGGGAGGGGCCGGATTACCACTCTTCAGCATAACTGCATCTGGTAATACCCGGTGCCACTACCCTCAATGAGGTAATTGATTTTCCCACCTCTCCCAATGTGTAGCCGGTCCAACTTAAAGAGGAAGGTTGTTGTCTGCTTGATAAGCGAATTATCATGGGCGTCGATTTTCAGTGTCATGAGCGATACGATAAGAGTGCCCGTCTGATACCGGTACCACTATTAACCCTAGCAGGTACTCGAGTACCAGCGCCGGCTACAAGGTGAGAACGCGCTTGACGTAGCACCAGTTCCCAAGCAAGTAAGACCTCGCGGGCCAGATCCCGCGGTATTGAATTTAACAAGCGGAACTCAGTCTTATAAATTCATCTGTGCATCTGCTGTACGAGGCCAGCGACAAAAATCACCGGCAGTTGAAGGTTTTCCACTGAACAGCCATATTCACGGGCCCCCAACCACTAATCCACGGTAGTAAAGCAATCCAAACCAAGTTTTCATTTACATGTAAAATAATTTCCTGGATTTTACTTTCCAGCCCTTGTGAATTCTACATATAAACTGGCTGAGGAAGTACTAAGAGGGCTATAGCCGGTACACCGGCCCCGGAGCAATTTCTCACTACTTTGTGTGGGAAATGGCAAAGCATGATGTGTTTTTAACTCCAACTCCATAGGATCGCATGCCAAAGTAGCCAGCGACTCTTTAATGATCTGCGAGCATTTGAGGAGATATCTGATGGAACCTTGGACCAACCCGTCAACTTTTCTTCTTTTTTTCAGCTTCAGGATGCACCAAATGGAGAGTGCAAAGTGGACTGGTTTAGGTAGTACAGTACTGTACATGCCATTCTGCCGGTGATTTTTGTCGCCAGCCTCGTACGACGAAAGAATAAATGTAACGATCTAGAAGCTATAATCAGATTTGCTGCACTCCTTTCTTCTCTCTGACCGATCCCCTCCGTCCTGCCGGCAGAAGAAACAGAAGAGAAGAAAGGAGAAGCGATAGGAACCAAAAACAGACTCAATGAGAACCTCTCACCTGGTGGAGAATACGAAAAGAAAGCTTCCTGCAGGGTTTGTGCATCGCCTAAGAAGACGGGTGTTGTTAGGCGGCAGCCACAAGACCAGCTACAAATCGGGGAAATTGTTTCCAATTCTCTTGAGCTCTCAAGGAGCTTGTGCCAGAAGCAAGTTCCGATTGGACTCAGCCTGTCGACATTAAATCACATTATGTCACTCGTTCCCATATTTATAAATTACTCCCTCCCTACCGATGCAGGTAGCCTCAGATCTCTGTTGCTCCATACCCTGCGCCAACCTCCTCGGGTTTGTTGACCACTCCCAATGATAGCATACTCGAGTACCAGTACCGTACTCTGCCGCCTCCTGTTTTGCCCCTCTTTTGAAGGAACGACTAACCGAGTCCCCGCCCGACCGGGGCTTTCCTTCTAACTACCGGTAACAAAAACGAATTTTTGAAGTGGGAGGGGATCAGCACATCCTGCGCGGTATTTATGCGGCGCATTCCCCAGTAGAATTCATCATGCCGTGCGTTTCATTGCCCCTCATACGTCAAGCCACTGAGAAATCTTAAGAAAGCTAGGAGAGAAAACCCCGGCACTCGCTTCGCTCGACCTACCGGTAGTAGGAGTACAACGTGTCGGTGCTGTTGTCGCGGAGAAAAAAATAGGACTTTACGAACTGAATCGTTTGATTTTATTGATAGGATGGCTTTTGTGATCTGGCATTACGGCATGAAAGGGAGCTTCGCGTTCGGCGTCTGGAGAGGCAAGTCAAGTGAAAACAGTTCATCAGGGCAAAAGATGAGGATCATGACATCAAAGTCTTCATGGCTTAGTTGGTTAAAGCGTCGGTCTCATATCTTCCAGATGTGACCCACTCCCAGAGTGGGATATCCGAAGGTCGCGAGTTCGACTCTCGCTGAGGACACTTGCTTTTTTGTTGTTCCAAATTACTTGCTCTTTTGTTGCCAGACCCTCGGATCAGGTTTGCGGCCCCGACGGGCCCGAATAGCGGGTCGTGGAATCTGATAATGATATTATGGAGTGGGGTCCGGCCCCAGCGGGATTGTCTGCGACTTTACGGAAGTATACTATGCCTGCCCCACGCTCCGGAAGCTGCATACTAAGGCCCCGCTTGGTACTCTAGGATTAGACTAGGATTTGGATTGAAAGCCCGGACTTGAAAGCCATAGTCCAAAAACCCGAAAGTCTAGACATTAGATCTTGGGCCTACCAAACACAGCTGGATTTGGATTTAGACTTTCGCAGATTTGTAGTCATCTGTGTATTAGATGTAAATCTTACTATTGGTTGATCGGGGAAGCTAAACAAAACGGAACAAAAAGCTCTTATGGTTAGATAACAGTAACTGTGTCTTTCAAAAAATCTCGGGTTTGAAATCCTAATCTAATTCGCAAAATAAAGTTTAGTCCGAGTCTAGACTTACCCAACGCAGCGGGACCAAAAGCCCAGACTTAAAGCATAATCCGGATTTCAAGTCCAAATCCCGGTGGACCAAACACGGCAGAATAAACTACCCAACCAACCCATCGTAAATTATGATAGCCACACATGCGGGTCGCAATTCCTCCCAGATGCGCCGACCAACAGTGAATAATTTGTATCCTCAAGATAATCCACCAACCATGCGCTAGCGAAGGGAACGTATTCCCCCAAATGTTGTCGGAGCTATCGTCATAGTACTGAGAGCCTTGGGCCGCTCGACTGCGAGCATTTCCATGCGGGTCTGGTATATAATAAAGGACCTCACCAAATTTGAAATGCCGGATGAGATTGCATACTGATTCAAGTTGGTTGGTTAGAAGAAATGAATTTCCGAGGCGCCTGCCCGTTCTGCATGAACGCCTACTGCCGTCGCAGATAGAGGTTCAACACAGCAATAGGTGTAATACCAAAGCGGTCTGTCTCTCTGGTCGTGCATGTTGCAGCATCAGCCCCCGAAAAAGCGGAATGACATAATTACTCCGCTCTCTGCCTTGGAATCTCCTGGTTCGGTCTGGGGCTTGTGGCTTCTTTGGAGTTTTCACTGGGAGAGGGTAATGTTACGACTCGATGGAATAGCTTTTTTTATATACGAAGTGATTATAGTCGGGATGTAACCAGCGCTCAGGGGGTAAAAATTTGTATGGCGGATTGTCCGTGCACATCTGTGACCCCGTACTAAATTCGGACTCAAATATTCGGGTTCAATATGCCTGGGAAGTGTAGATGGTGTATGCTAGATACAGACACAAATGTCACACTGAGTTAACCCCTAGAACTGCAAATCTAGGGTATATTTTTGTTTCAGGAAAAAATAATAATCCTGTTTCGAGTGCCGGTAAATTCTTAGAGACCTGCTCAAACGACATACAAGACTGCTCCCCTTTAAGAAACTGTTTTCGGGTATGAGGATTCGTGCCTTGTGCATTGCCCAAGCTCGGGTATTAGAGTGCAATATGTCCCAAGCCGGAGACCCCCATTCCGGATTAGCGGGCATAAATAATTAGATATCAGTATGCACACTATATATAAGAAAGTTTTCTCCTAGGTTATTCACCTTTTCACTGCTATACCACCTTCACGAGTGCACTGATTTTGTTTCAACACAGGTCGCAGCTAAAAAAGCTCTTCTGAACAAACGGGCTTTAAAATATGCTACCCTTGAGGCTAAAAAAACTAAGCCGTCTTCTATCATACCGACAAATACCGACCCCGGAATAACCAACTCTCACTTCCTAGTTACCGGAGGCCCTACTCACGCTCCTCCCTCTCCAGGATTTCCTTCAGCCGATCAACAAGCCCCATCAGTTCCTCTCTCTCACCAATCAAGCCTTCCTTGGTGGCCTCAAGCCTGTCAGCAACCTCCTTAAATGGCGGCTGCTCATTATAGAGATTGCTCTCCATAGGCTGAACTCTAAGAAAGACTATGAGGTTCTCGAGTTCGAGGATGCGGTCGTTGAGAACTTCAATCTCGTGGTTCGCGCGGGCTAATTCATGTTGATCGCTAGACATTCTGCAGTTGCGGGTTGTTGTTGATAACCTAGGAGCGATCTTCCAGCCTCAGATAGGTGATTTGACTATTGGAGATTTTAGGGGTGCTGAGGTTGGATTTGCGAGCCGTGTTGAGTTGGAGGAAGTGTTTCTGATAGAGGGTGGAATGTTGGTACAATTTATAGAGAGGTTGAGCGGTGGTGTAATATTGGTATTTATAACAAACCTCCGAACTAATATGGGGAGTGAAGAATAGAATCTCGTCCACAAACCATATTATTGTAGTACCGCTTTAGATATCACAGGCGTGAGGGGGGTCGGAGCTTCTGTGGTGGTTTCTAGGGTGCTCTTTGGTATGCTCGGGGAATAATAATAATAATATCATGGTATGACAAGTAAACAATACCCATCAAACCTCCAGAAGCCCAAAGAAGGAATAAAAAAATTCAGTGCACCAAATGTATGCTAACACATCAAACCTCTCCGGGTATACTAAAAATCTCCTCCGAAAGGAAGCGCAAGAGAGGACAATTGGTTAATCTCAGCACATTGAAGTTTTTCTATGGATGAAAGCTGTGTGCTGTTCCTAAACTTGGTTCTAAAATGTAATCCCGCAATGCACTAATATCAGACTCTGGAGCACATTGGTCAAGTCGGGTCTTATGAATTTTATGTCCCAAACGCTGCGGCCATTGCCCCACCATGCAGATCGCACATGTCCTTTGAACCAGCCCGCAGGTAATCGAAGCGAGTGATAATATGTGATCCCTAGCTCCACCGACACTCAAAGCATTTGACAAGAGCCTCGGTCTTTTCAACCATCGGTAGTATTTATCCAGAAATCTCCCATGAATGTTATATCAAAGGGTTGGGAAGTGGGTAACCTACTGCAGTCAATAGATTATCTTCTGTTTTCTGCTCAACGTTGAATTTATTCAAAACGATTCTAAGTTGATCTGGGATATTCTTACACGATACACGATGGCGTCTCTGCTGCTCCAAAGTATTAAGAAATAGCGGAAAAAATGACTACTACTAGGCTAACTTTAGTGGGACTTAGGGGGATAGGATTACATGAGATTAGGTCGTTTTGGAGGGAATTCGGAAGCAGGTTTATTTTATAGTCTCCTACTGGGGAGAGTCCTTAAAAGGGTTTCGGTATCTCGTTTTAACCGGGATGTGTATTAAGGGGGTGGGATAGCATGAGTTCTGGCATGTGCTGCGCATCTAACTTTCCGGGATACTGCCTCCCGAAGCGACTATGGCGCAGAAACGGATTGTCAGCCAGATAGTCCCCACTAATCCAACAGACAGTATTCCTCCTACCCATCGCTAACAGTCAAGAAAACGATGCTTTTATTTTCTTTACTTCACACACATTTCTATGTTTTTTTTATTACTTGATTTTGTCAGGTATTGGGCGAGTTATGATATTTTGCAAACCCTGTACATCTGTTTGACACTTCTCTGTTTCAGCTTTCGTCGTACCACCCAGCATCCCACTGTACGGTAGTGCCGGTATTTAGTTCGTCGCTAAAATTGTGGCATTGTCTGTATTGGGAGTGATGAGTTATGAACTTCGCGTTTGTGCGTGCTGACTGCTTTCGCAGGGCACAAACCCTAGCACGCACCGCTCGCTCATACCATCGACACATTCCCCATCTCTCTATCGCAACCAACAACCACAACAAAATTCAGCACGACACCGAGCAAGATACAACCGACAAGCTTAGCCATGCCTGTACGTATCCCCATTTTTACCGTCTCCACGATAACTCAGCGGGCCGACAATTATACTTACCTTTCTCACCGCGAAAAATAGAGCCAAAAATCTTTCCGTACCAAGCAAAAGCTTGCCAAAGCTCAAAAGCAAAATCGCCCGATTCCCCAGTGGATTCGTCTCCGAACCGGAAACACCATCCGGTAATTACTACTTCCCGCCCGCCCCGTTCCGCTCGTTTCGCGGTTGTTTGCAAATTTCGCTGACTTGGCCCCTCTTTCCCACGGCGCAGGTACAACGCAAAGAGAAGACATTGGCGTAAGACTAGGATCGGAATCTAAATCGACGATTTCGACTTCTTCGCTTCTGGTTCTTTTTTTCTTTGAATTCCTTTGAACGATCTTATCCTTCGATTTCGGAATGGTGTCGTGACGTAAACATACCTTCCTCTTTCAACGGGTGGACTTATGGGTGGAGATGACAAGCGGTAATGGGGGGTTTGTGAGATTTTCCGACCTGACAGTACTGGGGAGGATTCGATTTCTTGAGATGGTGCCCGGAAGTATTTGAGGTCCTGTAACAAAAGTCTGCTCGCCCAGCGGGAATAAACGTTCGTTTCTTAGAGGATTTGTTCGCGTTGGTGATTTGGCAGAAGAAGTGATCCAGCCGCAGCAGACGGGCTCCCCAGCTATCGAGTGCTTTCAAATGGTGCTATGTAAATAAACACCTGTTTTGGAGTTTGAGATCTGGAAAAGGGTTCCTTTTTCTCGTGATTTCTCCTTGGGAATTGTCTTCTAATGCTCGCAACAGAGCGTTCGCTGGCTCAAAATGGCCTTCTATTCTGGTGTGTTTGGATGGCGGGAGGAAACATCTTTACAGCGGGGCCACAGTGAAAGCATCTAGACCTGGTGCCGAATACGAGCTTCCTCCCGACATCCCGACTATGATATTAACTTGATCAATTTTCGAGCCCTGAGGGTACCATCTATACTACCGAACCCAAATATCGCCACAATACCCTTGTTCCATGAGAGCATGAGCCATGCTACTTGGCGTTTCTGAGGATTTGAGCTCCCTAAATAAGCATTGCAAGACGATGATAGTCGTGAGTAATTTTGAGGGAGTTTATCCACTAGATGGGTGACTCGTCCTCGCCGTCTATTTCGATTAGTACCCTTCCTATGTCTGCTATGTTGTACAGTACTCATGTCACGGGTTTGAAGTTTCCTCTTTTTTAGTGCCTTTCTATCAAAACGAGAGCAGCCTCGGTTCAGCGGCTTGAGTAGACCGGGTTTATGTGGGACTGGTGGGGAATGGCTCAGTCTCGCTGCTTCCGCATGCCCAGAGGTACAGTATATGAATATTTATGACAGTGTAAACAACAATTCTCCGTGGCGCAATTGGTTAGCGCGTTCGACTGTTAATCGAGAGGTTGGAAGTTCAAGCCTTCCCGGGGAAGTTATTTTTCACTTTTTATTAGTTCTGGGAACACCCGGGAGCTCAGCCTAACAAGGAAACGATAAGCGCTCCTCCACTTTCTTTTTTTCAACGAGCAAAAAAAAGTTTAGCGCAAGCGGAAGAGCCTCAAAGGGCGGGGTACCAAATTCGACGAGAATGCTCCACCACCGCTCTTTTCTTTCACCTCTCCCCCAGGAACCTCGTTTATGCCAATACTCTCTCAAGATGCATATGCGCGATTCTGACGCTGGCCTTGCGGGCTCGTACCCTGAATCACGGAGCTTAGAGTCCTTGCTTGAACAGGCCAGATTAGCGATTTCGAAAGGAGAGTGTGTTCGCGCTCGAAATTTTTACACCGAAGTCCTGAAGCTCGAGCCGCACAGTATCCTCGCATATCTGGAGCGATCGCTGGCTCACTTGAGGCTTGCGTTTCCGGACCTAGCGGCGGGAGACGCTTACAGGGCTTTGCTACTTGTTGATATGGTCAGAGAGGACGACGAGGAGGTTACTTCAGATATAGGTTGGGAATTGATCCATCCCCTCTCCAGCAAATTTGCTAAATAGTACCATCCACAGCGGAGGCGGAAGCTAAAGCCTTCTCCTACCTCAGCATAGCGCTCCAAGAAATCGGCTGCTATGAAGACTCCATTCGCTACAAAGGAATTGGAGCAACGCGATATCCAGAGTTCAATTTCGAAGCCCTGGGGTAAGTGACCACCCCATTCTTTTCCCCAAGTGGATCTCCCTATTCGGGTCCGGGCGGGGGGACTAACAACGGGAAGTCATATCCCTGGCAAAGAGGCGATCCTCCGTCAGGGGGAATGGAGAAGAGAGGTTTACCCTTGGAACAGCATGGAGCCGGACCGCTTCTCCGACGAAACTTTGGAAGCACTCAACGCCGCGATGGCAAAGTGTTCTGCAAAGGCCGAGCTCAAGGTTGTTGACTTGCCGATCTTGCAGAGAGATCTGTCGTTTGCTGGCGACGGGGATAGATCCTCGGATAAGCACCTGGGAGTTTATGCCAAGGAGGATATATTCCTAGGCGAGACCTTCTTCAGCGAGGCGTCCCCACTAACGGTCGTTGCTGATCCTGATAATTCTAGTTTGTGTGAGTATTGCGGTGGGGATCTGCCGGATCAGTACGAAGTCTGCGATGACTGCTGGGAGGGGGACGAAGACAGCGGCGTTATGTGGTGCTCAGAAGAGTGCAGGCAGAAGGCGTTCAAAAGGTTATTAGAAATACTCCGCGAGTGAGAGGGGGCGTTTGATATTCCCTATACTAATTTTCTTGCGTGAAATAGTTACCATCCGGCCCTCTGCGGAAGAGACTTTACCTGGCTGTATCGTGATATCAACGCTACGGCAAGTACTAATTCTGCATACTCGCTGCTTCTACTAAAGACGCTCGCTATGGCTCTCACCCTTGATGTCCACCCCCTCGCGTTGTCCGATGTGAAATACCTCTACGGCGTCTCCCGCCCCCCACTCAAACACATTCCGGCCATTGCTCTGCCATTTAACTTTACCCACCAAGTCCTCCAGCCTATACAGATGCTCCAGGAAATGGACGTGGACATATTCGACCCGAAGTACTTGGACTTCTTCGACCTGTGGGTTATGCAGACCGTTAGGGCAAAGTTTATATCCGTGGCTAGCGCGCGGATCAGCGCAAAGACCAGAAGAACTGAAGTTGCGGCTGTATGCACCACTCCCCCCTCCTCATTGCCATTAGCGTAGCTGACTATCGCTACTAGGTTCATACTCTTTACTCCATGTTCAACCACTCCTGTGAACCAACCGTGACTTGGGAGTGCGAAAACGAGGTCAAGTTCACCGGCTTTAGTTGGCATAAGAAAGATTCTGAATCCGCGGCTCCAATTGTAGCAGTGAGCAAGGGGGATGAGTGCTGGACACATTATTGTGATGTACGGATGGAATATAAAGACCGCCAACGGGATGCGTTTGGTAGCCTTGGTGGTAAATGCGTGTGCATGAGATGTGTGGAGGAGGAAGCGGAGGACAAAAGAGCAAATGGGATTTCAGATAAAGAGTAGAGGCTTTTCTTTTTGGATTTGATAGACCTATTGCACTTTTTTCATTGCCGAAGATTTTTTTTTTTTTTTGGTGTTTGGTTTATTCATAGATGATCACTCGGAAGCACGAGTTCTTTCATTTTTATTATTTATCAGTGAAACAAGGATGCGGCATCAGACGTAGGCGGCAGGATGTTTAGAGGCGGGTAGTGAAGGAAGAGGAATCTTAATCGAGCGCAAAATTTAAAAACTCACAAGTGTGAAGTAGCCAGCTACCGGAACGCCCGGTTTGAGTCAGATACAATTTCGTCAACGATATCGGCCCATGAATATCAACACCCCCCTATTTTCTTATATGCCCCTACACCCTTACTTGCACCTAAGCTGGGTTATAAATGGTGGCTGTGTAGTTGATATTTCACCGTGTGTTGGGGTTCAATATGCCTGGGATGTGTACGTACCTCGGCACCAGAGTCCGGACATAGCGTATTTGGCAGCGTACGGAGATATACAATGTTGTGAAACGCCCACGGTGGCAACAGAAGATCGAGTTTGGTGAAGTATCTTTCTTATAATTACCTGGCTACCATCTTTCTCGTTTGTTTCTTTTCCTTTTTCTCGTTTGTCCCTTCTTTTCCTCCTCATTCTGAATCACTACTAGTACACCACCCAAGTTGGTGTGGCCACCATGGGGCCTTCCATAGCACGGTATGTCTCGGTAAAGTACGCCTTCTAGAATTCTACCTGCAGAAGCAACATATGTTAAAAGCTCCGGAAATCCACTTGATTGAGAGGCGTTTCTGATCACTAATAAAACATCCAGATTTTTTCAGATTCCTATGGGAAGTCCTCTGTTTGATATGGTTGTGCTTCTCGGGCTAGGGTTACCTTTCCCATTTGTAGTATTCAGTTTCGTCAGTGCTTTTTGACTAAAACAGCATAGTGTGCTGCCGCATTCTGTATCGTTCTGTGTTCTGAGGCGTTACAAAATACCCAATTTGAGACAAATTGAGTGTATTTTCTGATTACGACTGTCGTGGTAAACCCTCCCCATTGGGACATGATGATTGCGTAAATTGTAAACAAGTAGTATATGCCACATGTCCAGATCGACAGTGGAATGACCACCACCACCACAACCTTCCCTCCATATACACTATCCATCTCTTCTCATCCAACTTTCGACCAGTGTTGACGAGTATTGTTATTATAATGGAGAATGCGATGAAGGATCTGTACCTTGCGTTATGGGGAAAGGAGTTACCCATTGTCCAAGATTTCAGAATCCAGGTTCCTCAGGCCGACAATGGTATACGTCCCGGATACAAAATTACCATGAGACCATCAGCATCGGGGAAAACTTTCGCTCCACCACAATTCATGTCCAAAGCAAAGGAGGAAGTCTTTAAAATAATCGAGGTTGGAGCCAGCTGCCATGTGGAGTGCAGAAGCTTCTCGTTCGTCCAGAGTATGAAAAGACACGCCAGCGTCTCATCCGTGCAGAGCAAGCAAAGTGGGTTGGAGCCAGCAACAACTCTGAGAATCCAAGAATACGTGCAGGGCTAGACTATGAAGTTTCCGGACAGCCTGGTATAGGTATAGAATTCTTTGCATTTTAGTTTTCCTACCTCCTTTAACTAGTATATAGGCAAAACGTTTTTCCTCTCCTATATTCTGATTCGCAGGCTTCAGAGATGTGAGCCCACGGTATATCGTGCAGATGATAAGTCCTGCTTCCTGTTCGACGAAGAGACTCCGGGACATGAAGTTAGTGTTAAAAGCCTATCACACCTTACACCCCATAAACAGCGTAGGCTATGGGTATTAACGGATGAGGCATTAACAAACTCAATATGGAATTTGAAAACCTGGGGATGGTTTCTTGTCCTAGCAGCATCCCCAGAAAAGGTAAAGCTATCACACCAATGGCGGAAGGAGCGAAGCCCACTTGTTTATTTCATGAGTCCATGGAACTGGCCTGAGATATTTGCTGCGTACTGGTATTCATCCTCCATGTCATCTTAAGCTGATAGCACCGATCAAAGAACGAGTCTGACTATAAATAGGTTAGGGATATATGAACCACCTACTGCCGATCAGGTGAATAAACTGTTCACAGTATTTGCGTGCTTAGGTCCCGTGGCAAGAACTTGCTTGCAATCAATTGACGTTAGTGACAATGAGCACTATAACGAAACTATTGGCGTTTACCTTAGGAGGATAGATCGAGAAATCGAGTGCTTCATTGCACATGGCGGCCAGGAAACTATCGAACATACTGTTCATCAGAACTCCTCGCGCCAGATCAGTGTTCCCAAGCATCCAGTCCGTCCGTCTTTAGCCTAGGACGGGACGGACGCCAAGTCTGAGACCTTTGGACGGGACGGACGCCCAGTTGCAGTCCGTCCTGACCTATGCCCGGGATGGACGGCCCGGCCCTATAGGTGTCTTAGTTTATGTTTCATTTTGGAATTTCATGAGCATTAGGTAAGTATTATCAAGATGTGAAACATTTTTATTCTAATGAAGAGAAGATTAGGCTCTACTATTATGTATCAAATTTCGCTATCAATCAACCAATGCTTCCAGTGATATCCGATCCTGGTTCTGAGCACCCTGACCCCATTCCACTTCCTTGACCTACAAGGGACGCGCGTCCTTACACAGGACGGTAGGTACCTACCGGAAGTTACCATTTCCAAAAAAGACTGCAGGGCCCGCCAGTCAACATACAGTCCTGCGGTGTTTTCAAAAGACGGACGCCGTGCACGGCCGTCCTTACCCACCCTGCCCGGGACGGACGGGACTATAGGACGCCAGGGCCCTGGCGTCCGGACGGGACGGTTGGGAACACTGCACCGGATGGCGATTATGCAACCGACGAAGAATGGTTTATCATATACCGCACGTATAATCACGAGATGGATTGCTTATAGACTTTATGAGAAGGCCTTAAAGCGCTCGCAGCAGGATTGTTTTATCCTGTTCAAACACCTTTCTCGTCAGCAAAGTCTTCAAAGCGCTGCTGGCTCATTTTTCGAGGGCTATGTTCATGATTGGCTCAGACTTGAAGGAGAGTTCACTGCCAAAGAAATCCCATTCACTGAGAATGGCCAACCGGCACGCACCTTTGTATTCGAAACCATGAAGTCCAAATCTGTGACACCAAATTATTTTACCACCGTTGACGATCTTGCCACCCAAGTTAAAGCTTCATATGGTCAGGGTCTCGAGCCGAGTGCTGTTGAAAGGTATTTCATACCATTTAGCCGAAACTATGAGGCGGTAGATGGACTTCTGTTTAGCGATAGACGTACCTTGGTTCTATTCCAAATTACTGTTGGAAAACAGCACGATATTAAACCATATGGAATAAAGGCACTGCTAAAGGCATTGCCTAAGACAATAAAGAAGGTACACATCATATTCGTTGTCCCGGAGGACCGTCAGAGTCAGTATTCACGCACTCAAAATATTCCAGACACTAGTGCTGTTAGCCCGTCTGATGCCCCCCTAGAGATCAAGCAATTTTGTTTGGTATTCGGAGATAAGGCTATGCAATCTGTGGTTGTCCAAGGGCTATTTGACATGCAGGAGGAGGACGACTCGGATGAGGAAGATGCAGATACTCACTGGTGATACTGTAAGCATCAATAGGTGGGGAGGATAGCCAGGGGTGGAGTCTTGTATTCAGATTATTCATGTGATGCTGGATTAACCTGTCGTTCTAGGGGCTCCTTTGGAAAAAGAGAGTCAATATAGAATATGGAGAGGACAGATCCAGTAGGGGTGGGGTTTAAGATGTCGATGGGGTTTGTGGAACTGACAGATTGGAAAGATGGTGTTTGGGAAAAGGAAGTTGGAAAGGAGGGAAGGAACCAGAAGGAGTTTCTGAGCTGAGGTTTGTTAGCGGAGGCTCTGTAGTGGCATTTGTAGGAGAAACCATGCGTGAGGATGTGGGAGATGGCCCTGCATTGAGAGTCGCTGGAGATGTTAGTTTTAGTGGAGATGGTGGTCTAGAAGAAGAGGAAGGATTCCATGTGAGTCCAGTGAGGTCGTCCATTGTCCGGAAGGAATTGAGACCTTCTCTGGAAGTGATGTTATTAAAATAGATGGATTCAATCATTTGGCCAGCTGCCGCATAGGCAAGGTGGAACGCCAGGTAAGAGAGGGGGTGAGAAGAGAAGGGAAAGAGGAAGAAGGTCAAGGAGATACAGCGGAGGTGGGTGAGGGCATCACGGGCTTGTTCACATATTAAACTGTTATGATTAATGTGGCTGATGGGGTACCCGTCACTGTCAGGGTTTTTTTCGGGAATGGTGAAGAAGCACGCTCTTGTGATAGACATGGAATCAGTTGAGCGGGGGGGATGGCAAAGTGCCCAGGACTATTTTCTGAACAATTAGTAACTCACACTGTGCTCCAGAATTGCATGTGATTGAGTCCCCTAGGTGGTTTTATGCCCATCACTGGAAGTGGACGTTGCGAAGTGGACGTTGCGGAAAATTACACTATCGCAAAATCCATTTGAGCTCAGGAACAAGGACTCTGCTAGTGTCTGGAATATAAAGAATGCTGGTACAAGTCTCGCCTTTTGCTGATCCGATGCTCACCTCCTTTGCAGTTCGCCCTCTTTGCCCACGCAATTTGTTTCTGGTGGCCTCTGGTGGGCGAAGAATTTTGCAAAATGGGGTTGCTAGTTGCACCCACCTTGGGAGAGAGGTTCGGGAAGGCAGTCTGACGGGATTTATGTCTTAGGAGCATTCATAGTTTCCGCTCCATGCATGATTTTATATTTGCCAATAATTGTCTGCAGATTCCTCCTTCTTTCCCTAAATATCCATCCTATTCTGGGGGAGGTTACTTCCAGTGCGATCCCCATTGCCGTGGGCCAGAACAACTAGCCCGGAAATGCCCCCGGGGCCAAAGTCAAGCATGTGGGCTGCCCCAAAGAAGACCGTTGCGTTTTCCTATGAGCTCTCTGCTGCGTAATGTTATGTGGTAATGTGGATATGGTCGATTCATCGCCTGAACCATCACAAAGGCCTTGACGGGTGGAAGCATGGAAAACAGAGATCCTACCGAGTGAAAGCCTCCATCGGTTTAAGGTCCAAAATGATATCAGTTCAAGACTCAAGAGTGGAACAGGGCCTGGGTGGGTGGGAAACAGTTTGTGAAACTAACCTTCACCACCGTAAAAGGAACACGATTCTGATCCAATCCGGAATGAAAGACGATATTACCGAAGTCAGAAGCTCAAACTCTCACAACTTGGCAGAGAATCTAGAAGACAACCTTTCCGGGTTGCTAATAACACCCCAGTTACAAAAAGCAAAACAGTATGATGAGGCAGTCCCAACATGGGGCCTTCTGTAGCACCGTATATCTCGGTAAAGTACGCCGTCAAGTACTCGAGTACTCTACTTGCAGAAGCGACATACGGGGAAAGCTCCAGAAATCCACTGCCTCCGGCAGCCCTGTATGTAATATCCCCTGCGGGCCAAAAACTCCTGGGAGGGATTGCCGGTAGCATTTTCCCAACACTGTATAAGGCCGCCCCGCTTAACCCGTTAGATTTCGTTAACGGGTACTCACGATTCTGTTAGCTTGTCAAACTATGAATCCCTGGCCAATAGTCTGATTTCCACCGATAATCTGATACCGATTTCAAGAGTTTTTACGGTATGATCCCACACCACAGGATTCTAGATTTCATTTTACTTCCCTCTTTGGGACTTATTAGGGATTGCATTACTCGAGTGGATCCGGAGGCCCCAGAAGGTTTTTCCCTTGGAGCTTCTGAGCTCGAACTAGTTTGGTGAATTAAACATGAGAGGGGCGTTGCCAGATATTGAGAAAAACATGCTCTTGATTGAGAGAGGTGCTGCCGTTTCAAAAAACAGACTTCCTCGCCCAAGAAGTACTGCCATTGGTCTGAAAAACAGAAAAAACGTACTTCTTCGTTGGGCAGTGTTGCTTCGGCAAGCAGGCATTCTCATCAGTGCAAATGGCACAATTTCCTTGCCATACTTTAATGAGCTCACTTTTTGCTGGTCGAATATGGTGCTAGAAGGAGTAGAAGGGAAGGGCGTAACCTCCCCAGCTTTGCCACCACCTCGGGGAAGATGCTAGCATATATGTGGTGGAGAGTAATGCAGTTGACTCGCCCTCCGCCACCGGTACTCTTGATAAATAGGCCTTTGATTTTCCTTAAGCATCCAACATCCAACCCGAACTCCACATTTCTGTACCATACAGGCATCGCGCTAAACAAAATTGAAAGACAGCTTTATCAATGCCCGAACCTCAAGCAAACGAAATCCGAACAGCAGAAGTCATCACAATCGTTTTCGCCATAATTACAGCAATTGTCGGCTTGCTCCAATTGTTCACCAGCTGGAGATTCTGGGAGCCCAGGCAGTTCATTGTACGTTAGTATTGTCCGGCCCTACCTAGCTTAGAGCCGCTAATTCCTTAGGTGTTTACAATACGTATGCTGATAGCTTCATAGGTATCTGTTGAGCATCAAGAACTTCTGTAACAGTTTTCCCACAACAATCCTTCTAGACTTCTCAGCTCCGGATAGCGGCTAATGCGCAATGATTAGTCCAGTATTTATAGTGATTACACCGGTCAACTTTGCTCTCGAAACCTAGGGCATGTCGACCTGGAGCAGGGAGCATTACCAACTCCGGGGGCGAGAAGGAATATAGAGTGAAGGCTCACGGGAGCATAGAAGGAATATTATATAGGGATAGATCTAGAAGCGTGATGAGGGATAGGGCGTGATCTGAGGCTTTCATTTATCTCGATATTTGACATTTATTTATCGATTCTTTAAAAATTTCATTACGTCACCCCATATTTCGGAGGCCTTAATGTATTACAAGGTGCTCCTTTTTTGTTTTTGTTTTATTAGACTAAGGACCATGTAAGGCTCCTCTAGTTCAAGTAATGGTACTTGTATGCAAACTAAGTTACGATCCAATAAGCTTTAGATTTTAGCATTCTTTTTCGTAGGCCAGTACCATAATTTGATTTACGTGCAAGTATCCCCGCTTCATAATTATTAAAGTTTATTCGCAGCTCACTGAATCCTAGCTGATATATACTGTAATTTGAGCTCATGCAAATGTTTCCCGCGAAGTTGATCTGCACCTAAACATTAGTGACAAGAGAAACGCACCCCCCCCACTTCGCTACGGACAACCTGTTGCTGTGATTCTCCCCCTCGAATTAATGAGAGGGGTCTCTCCAAGTACCGCCTCACTTTCTCATAGTGATATCTTGGTACCCTCCAGAGCTCTTGTTCACTCGGACCCATTACATGGCAAAGGGGCTGCTCACGAGTCGAATACCTATGTTCATCGAGTACCTATGTTCATCACAGGTAACAGGCAAGAAGTATCTGAACACAGGGTCCTGGCACCGGTGACCGGCAAGATTTAGTACGGCGCTTAGGTGCGCGCCGACAAGTACTCGAGTAACCATCCATTTTTGAATGTTTTTGAATGTCACAGGCTTGGATACTTCTTGCCTGTAGGGATTCAAGGGGGTTGTCTACCGTAAAAACCGAAATAATTGGGCATCACGCTGGGACGTTGGAGTTGCCTCTTCTGGTAAGGTCTGCTGTCTCAGGTGAGGGCTGAGGGAGAATCTTCGCGGTGTGTTTTGTCCTCCTAATCAAAAGGGGCAATTCTGGACGTCCTAGCGCCATGCCCAATTATTTCGGGTTTTACGGTATCGTGTAAAACCGAGGTTCAAATATGGTGCCTTACATAATCAAGGTAAGGGGTATCAAGATGGATGAAAAAAGCATGGTATCATACCGATATTGAAGCGAGGAGGCTTGGCAACTATCGTTGGTGAGGTTCAACCTTACAAAAGAAAGTCGCAGCAAGGCATCAGCAAAAAAAAAAGAAAAAAGAACTGTCCCTGAGGAATAAGCCCTACGTCTGGATGGAACCCGCCCGCCCATATGCTTGGGCATTCGTGATCATTCCGTAGAATTAGCACGGTACTCAGCGTTGCAACCGAACCTTTTCTGGTATGATACTCGAAGTCCGGTGCAGCTGAGCCGTTGGATATGAAGTCTTGAATAGCTATGGCCAATTAGGCCAAGTCTCCCGTATTTCATCAAAAATATCTTCATGCCCTCTCCATTTATCGGCCTATCTTCTCTCAGAGGACCCCCCTCGTGAAGATATTCACATCTTCTCACTCGGCTCCTTCCCATGTAGGGTTAGGGTTCAGAGGTCGCAACTTGAATCAAAACTCCAGCTGGGACAGCCACGACGGCTCGGTGAAACTAACAATATTCGATCGCAGACTTGAAAAATGAAGATGGATGAAAAGTATATATATTCGTAGTATGGGTAGTAGGACTAGAGTAGCAACAAGTCACTCCTCCACACCACAACACATCACCGGATTCCACTATCCAAACCGCAAAATCTGAATCCCAGACCCCTACGACCAAACAAAAATGCCTGCCCCGTCCAGCCCCATAGATCTAGACTCGCAAACGTTGGACTACCTAGTAGAAACCAGAACTGTACCCCTCGACCACACCCCCGACCACCACCTCCGCCCACCGACACCCTTCGCACAAACCCACCAGCACGCCCCATTCATAGACCTCTTTCCTCCAGCCGCACCTTCGCCTCCGGATACCCCATGCACCACTGCCGCCAGTGCTTCTATCATCACCACACTCCCAACATGCCCGGTCTGCCTTGACAGCCGCATAAAAATGATATACCCCTGCCGTCACGCAACTTGCTTGAAGTGCGCGTTGGAGATATGGGATACAGGGGCCACTAAGGAGAACATCGCCCCGAGGGAGTTTAGTTGTCCTATGTGTCGGGGATTAGTGCACCGTATGGGAGTTGTGCTGGGTGTTCGTGGCGGTGAGGAAGAGGGCGGTGGCGAGGAGGGGGGTGAGGAGGGGGGTGAGGAGGTGGTAAGGGTTGAAGGAGTAAAGATCGCTATTGGAGGATGGAAAAGTGTGCACTGGTGGGTTGGGAGAAACTGTGATTTTTTGGAACCAATTGAGGAGGGGGACGAGGAAGATGGGAGTGGGGAGATTCGGGGGTAGAGTTAAGGAAAGGTAACAGAAAGAGAACTGTTCTTGGGCGAAGGGTTGGGGCTGTTATGGTGGTTTTTCGTTTTTCCCTCCCATCTGCAGAGAGCTCTCTTTCCTCTATAGTTAAAGGATAGGGGTTCTCCGGATTAATACCATGAGTTCTTGTATTGCTAGTAATTTCGGGCCCGGCAGGGGAATAAATAGGATTAAGAATCCCATGTAATATTTGACCGGCCTACTGTACCCTCCACTGTCAGTTTATGCCGACCGCCTTTTCTCTTAAAATGATATCGTAATAATAACAAGCATTCGCCATCCTCTACCTAAAGTCGGGTGCTGTGTCCGGTGCTGGTACCGCCGGTACTGGTGGCCAGGGGATGTGATGAGCGGAGTCCCCCTCAGTCATTCTATGACGGTTTCCTTGATGAGTAAGGGCATGAGCATCAGTGATGGGTTGCCGGGGCTGCGCAGGATTGACTTTGCAACGCTTAGGAGGGAGCGATGGAGACCTAGGCTGATGAGAGGGTGTAGAGCTCTGAGATTATTGCGAAGATCATTTCCACGGAGAATTGGGCTTCCGCAGTCGGGAGTGGAGATGTGGGTTTGTTCCTTGGCGAGGGTCCCTAGGGTAGGGTTGTTGATTCTGATGATGGGATGTGGTGGTGGTGGTTGGGGAGTGGTCATGGATTGTAGATCTAATGCGTTGCCGCTGGCCGAGTGCAGGCTTGGATTTGGCTGCAACTGGGAAGGGGTGGAGTTCCCGCGTAGGCTTGAGACCGCGATGCTAGTTTCGGAATCGTAGTCGCAGTCATCTGGCATACGACTAGGGGGAGGCGGGAGCTTGAGTACTCCGCCTTCATCTTCTCCTGGAATTTCCACCAAGAAGCTTTGTATGGGACTTGATCTTCGGGGTGGTAATTCTGGTCAATCCTCTGCAGCTTCTTCAACGACGGAAGACGGGCATGGCAGGAGCGTTTGATTTTGAGTTCCGAATTCTAAAGTTGTGAGGTCAGCATCCGATGATTTATTAGTCTTAGCAGTAGATGTGAGCATTTGTGGGCTGGGGGAGCTTTAGACTTTCCATCGCAGATCTGTAGTTTCCGCTTTGTGGAGAGTTGCCCTCATTCCCTGAGGTTATCGACAGGGAAGCGCTTGATACTGATGAATAATTAATACCAACACCGCCTCTAAATTCCCCGCCAAAAATGGCTTTTAATCCTTCCGCAGTCCACTAAGGTGCTTTGGCCAACTTATCTAACGCCCTCTCACTGATATTTACAAGTGCCTAAAGGTTTGGCCACGCCTTCCCTTGCTTTGTGAATTGTGAACCCTCCTTAACAGTTATTCCCCTACTCGGAAGTTGCATTATGCTTGTCCGAGAACCCCTTAATCCCTTCGCATTTAGCCAGATCATGTATCTTTAGCACAGAGTTCAAGCATTTTTCCGAATCTGACCTTAGTAATCCCTTGCCTGCCCCCTCCAAGCCGTCAGGTCAGAGAATCCTATAGCACTGGAGATTTTCGATATCCGCGATAAAACTTGCTCCAAGGTCTCAAGGTTGGGGTATTTTCTGGTAAGAATCCAGCCCGGAATGGAGCTAAAGGCTGGCTCCCTCTATAGAAGGTATCCTGAGCTGGTAGATTTTGAGCGAAGCCGTTGATGGGGGGAGTATGTGACCGGTATGAGCTCAGAGAGTTCGACATTCGCCTGGAAAAAGACTTCCAGGGGTTCCGCAGCCGGCACTACCAGTTGATAGGAAGTGGTAAATACTCCATGCCGTGAGGGGGTATAGGTGGATTTTACTCCTCTCTACTGGGCTCCTCCTAAGGGGATGAAACGCCCTTATCATCGGATGGCATCCGAACTTGGCACTCCATTACACCATCCTTTAATGCCCACTCCGCTGGACTTGTAGGCGACACTCCAATCCCCGTAGAGCCCCACACCGCTTTCCCTGCATCTTCAGCAATCATTTTGATACCACAATTCCCGAGCCCCCTTCCTCGTTTGCTCTATTTCCTCCTCCTCTCTCCTTTGTCTCTCGCTTCGCACACTGTTCGGCCGCAGCTTGCATATAACAATGGATTTTACACTTAAAAACAGACCATAAATATATTTTCAGTAGCTAGGAATCTAAGCTATCTATCTATGGAATAATAATAAAAGGAGCAATTTTGAAATATTGATTTTAATAGCCTATATATACTTCAATTTTTCTGATAAATATTTTCTAAGACTATTACATAGTAACCTACTAGCTTACAGAGTCTTATATAAATCATATTAAATGTTGCATTGGTAGACTAGTATCATTTATGCTTATTGACGCCCATATGAACCTGCATGGGATACAAAAACACAAAAACTTCCTTCTTTGTTTGTTTTCCCCTAACCCATTGCTAGCTCTCACTCTTTTCTTTGTGTTCCCCTCTTAGACTCCAACCCTCCTCTTATTTTTCCTTGCATCTCTCCGCTTTCCCCTCTCATTTTCCCTTCCAGCATTCCACCCCCTGTAACAATCCTATTGTTAGGTAGTTTAGGCAACAGGCAACGACAGTCGTTTCCTAGGATGAGCAAGTCTTCTCGTCTTCAACAGGGCGTAGGGAAATACTATCTCTTCAGATAGTACGGAACTGGCTTGCTTGTCTGAGCGATCTGTCCAAGGATACTCTCTCGTCAGATAGTAAGATGGGCGGATTGTCGTTCTTGATAGAACTATCACAATAGTTCTATGTTCGAGTGGCCCGTCGAGACTATCACAATAGTCTCCGGGTTCGTAGAGCGTAGGCACTTGTAGGGGAGGAGTGTAGATAAAGAGAGTAAGTATAATCGTATTGCAATATCTTGAAGTATAGAAAAGTACTTAGATGGTTGCGTGAAGATCCTATCCCTTGGTCGGAACCAAGCACCTTATATAGGCATCTTCTCACAACCCTAACCCTGGTGACTCATCACCTTGCGCTACATAAAGCTCTATGACTCGTAGTGAGTCATAGCGCGAAATCCATCGATGACTCATATGAGTCATCGCACAACATTCCGTTAACCAATCAAAACCCATAAACCAAATCATGTGCTCGAACGAGTCACATGCGTGAAACCCATGACTCATAGTATGAGTCATGTGCGAACATCATTACATCATATGACGTCACAATCGTAAGTCATGAAACAATCAACCAATCATAATATAACAATGACTCGCGAGTGCGTAGTCATGTGAGAACTATGAGTCAAGTGACGTCATAGTGTAAAATCCAACATACCTTATGACTCATAAGTATGAGTCATGTGAAATCTGCCTTGCTTAGTCACGATTTGTGACACCCCTCCTCTGTTTTTTTTTGCAACCTTCCACTCCCCTCTACACAAACCTCACACAACTAATTCAAACTACAATGGACAATCCACCACCACCAGCACGACCACAACCACCACAACTACTCTACGGAATTGTTTGGAAGAAAGTGACCTACCGCCAGCAGGGTAGTCTGGAGACCGTATTTCCTTACTTTACACAGGAACTCCAATATGAGCTCCAGAGCCTGTATGCCATGGACGATAATACAACCACTACTATCGTGAATCGGTGGATTACCAATCTGAATGTGATTGAGTCAGGCCTTAATAGTTGTTTCAAACAAAAGCATAGATCCAAAGAATCCGAGCTCACACTGGCAGCCACTCCAGGCTCTGCTTCCTCAAAGAAACCACACCACTGTGCTGGCACTAGGAGAATACTAAGAGCCTCTGGAGCTGATTACTCATCCTCCACTGGCCCAGCTTTCAAAGACACGATCCCTACCAGCACTACCCCAAACCCACCTTCAAGTTCCACCTCAACCCTCCCACACATACTCCACCAATCCACTTCGGATCTAGACTCAAGTTCTGCTTTAACCCCTGATAGCGCCACAAAAATACAATCCTTTAACCAGTCCACAACTTTCACTTGCCTTAGACATGATGAGGACCAATGTCAAATAACTGGGCGCAGCACACAGGAGTTTGCAATTGAAGTAGCCCATATTATCCCATATTCGTTGGGAAATAGTCAGGGGTGTAGACAGTTTGATTTTTGGAAAATCTTAGAAGTGTTTTATGGGCAGCCGGTAACAAATCAAAGGTTCAATAACCTCTCTAAAAACATCAATAATTTGGGCCACTTAATTGCCCTTGATAATTCAATCCATACGATGTTTAACAAGGGCACGATATCACTGACCCCACATACTCTTGACTGACTGCCGATCTCAGTGTACAACTACCACGCAGGCAAATGACTTCTTCTAGTGAACTACCTGAGGGGGCTAGCAATACCAGAGTTGACACAATCAACAAAGGTACCGCTTTCCCCATGATATAGGGGTGGCACTTTAATGCCAGGAAGTACAATTGAGATTAAGCCTGGAGAATATCTTGAAGGGGTCTCAAGTATCCCATTACCCAAACACTTTGCCCTCAGGGGCCTGGTACTTGAACTTTCAGGAAAGTGCCAACTGGCCCTGGCAGGAGTAAAAGACCTCTAAACACACGGATAAGAGGTGAGTAGCTGGGATTTTTAATTTTTAATTTTTAGCTATAGATGTAGAGGTTGATGGGGATTTTTTTGCTTCTTTTTTGCTTCTCTTTTTCTTTTCTTTTTTCTTTTTTTGTTGCTTCTTTTGTGCTGCTTTTTTTCTTTCTTTAGCTACTTTTCTCATTAATAACTCGTTTTTTCTACTTCAAGTTTTTGTTTTTCTAAAAATACTTTATGCAATCAATTAGCTCCAAACCAGGCATTTCTCCACCGCTTGAGTGATTCTCAAAAGGTCTTCTCCTTCTCACATTCTGCATGAGTAGGTGACTCGGTTGAATGCTCCGATATCCTTCTTGTATCTTTTAGGTAAATTGTGGGAGTGTAAAGAAGTTACCTTGGAAACAGTGCAAATGGGATATTTAACAGCTCAAATGAATACTCTCAATCAGGGGAATCTAACCCAGGTATCTCCTTTGCGATTGTCTGCCTTTAGCCTAGGAAAATGTATGAATAAGAGAAAGGTTCAACATTTCACCCAAGTATAAAAGTGTAAAGAAGTGACCTTGAAAAAAGACCTAATAGGACTATTAAGTACTTGAAAGATGCTCTTGATAAGGGAAGTATAGCCTAGGAATCAACTTAATGATAGCATCATTGTAGCTAAAAGTGTAATATCATATAGTCAGTAATTCAAAAATCCACTCTAGTGTAAAATTGTACAGAAGAGACCTTGAAAATGGTACAAATACAATGTTTAATGGCTCAAATGAATGCTCTCAATGAGGGAAATGCCCCTCAGGTATCCATCTAGATAGCATACCTGTAGCCTAAGTAATCACATTAAGAAGTTACAAATTCAAAATTCTGTACTAATGTAAAGATGCAAGAACAGACCTTGAAAATAGTACCCATGGGATATTTAATGGCTCAAATACATGGTCCCAATGGGGAGAATCCAACAGTGATATTCCTGACTTGATTGGATATCTGTAGTTTGAGATATTACATAAAATACAAGTATCTATGTTAAAAGAAGAACATTACAATGGAAAAAGGATTGGAAGAGGCTTTTCAGAGGCACAAATGGCCTGGGGAATGGGTGGTGTGTCTGAAAATCTTGGCACTACTTACCAATTAAACAAGGCTTCGCAGAATCCTATTGGGTCATTGGAAAGTCTTTTTCTAACTTGTCTAACAGTGAATATTGGAAAAGATCTAAGTATAAAAGTAAAATGTGGTTTGAGTAAGTACTAAAAGTCTCGGCACCATTGTACTCTTACATACAGGCGCCCTCAGATAAAGAAAGTCCCTCATGCAACTCAACTGTGCCACTGTGGAGAATGGGAAAACTCTGAAGTAGAAGGTCCAAAATGCAAAAACTCATGGGAAGAGTAGTCTCACTGGAGATAGCATGATACTGCAGACCTTGCAAGACAGCTGATTAGTAACGCCTGAATTATGTAGTTAGTGCAATACTGTAGCATGTGTACATGTCCTGGTAATACTACACATGGCCGGCATTGCAGGATCTCCTATGATTAGTTTGATTTATATTTGGTTTATTTCAATTCAGCTTTACCACTGTTTCTGAGACAGATAGGCTATGCTATCATATGCTATATTTAGTTTGGTTTGCTGTAAGTTGACATTTAGAATTCCTGGTATGGAATGGTCATGTAATAGTTGTGGAGGCTGAGCTATGACTCTTTGTTCTTGCAGGTTATAGCATTCTGGTGTGTACCCAACTATTAGTAACGATCCTCATTGCATGAAGGCTATCTCTATTAGGTTTTGTATTTAAATCAGTCTCCTGGCTAGCAGGTGACAGCAGACTTTGACAGACCTTTAGTTGAATAATACAGTTGGTTACACAGTGATTCCTGAGTCCAATTTGTCCTTCAACTATGATCTCTTTCGCTACAGGTCACATGAAGCCTCACTTAGCACCAGTCCTAGCAGGTCTGTCCCCAGTTCTACTGTATTTTCGTTTGACAGGAATAAACCTGTTACAAATACCCATTGTATCTGTTATGCATATCTTGACCCGAATGGTAGGACCCAAATCATAACTCAACCGTAGTTTCCCCTGGGTCCTCTGAGATCCCAATGAATACCTAATATCTTTTGATGTATTCGAGGCATAATGCTTCCTTGAAATACCACTTGCTACAGTGGTCTAAGTGTTGCATGCATGAAGGAATCTTTTTTTGCAGATATGTACCAAAGTAGCATCAGCAATGTGAACACCTTTTTCCTATACTGATATGTAAATGTTGGGAAAAGAATATTGAAGTAGATGTATATAGGTAGTAGAAGTGAAGGGGCCAGTTACACCTTCAGTAAACTGGCGCAAACCTTAAAAGGAGGGTCAGCAGTCAGGATTAGGTACTTAAAAGGAAGGCAAGAGTGGTTATGACTTGGAGGTGCTTTAGCAGGCAGGTGGCACAGTGGAGCAGAGTGGAGTAGGGGAAGGAGAAAGTGTAAGCAAGAGCATCGCTGATGATAAGAATAAATAGAGCGACACAGATTGGCTTTCTTGGAGTGGAGGAGAAGTGGAAGATGATGGTTTGGGTTTTTCTGGTACTTAGAATAGAGTTTATTAAAAAAAAAGTATAAAAAGTAAGGGGAATAAGATATAGTTTCCTATCAAAGGACAATAAAAACTGTAGGGTGATATATGGGGCTCAATCACACCTGAGAACAATTGTGCCTAAGTTTTTCCACAGAGCAACAACTGATACAACAAGGTCCTTACCTCTAAAATAGAGCACAAAGCATCAATCACCACCACCATGTCTCTACAAACCCCTTGCACAAAGTCCCCACATACTTAAATCAAGTCTCTCTTAGAACTTGCACTTTCTGTATGAAAGACGGGCTCTCTTGTCAAAGTGTGAATGGTACACACCCCGTCATCCGTAGTCAGAATGAATGCATCTGTCCCTGCCTTTTTTCGATATCTGCTTACTGAAACTACTCATGTTACTATCATTCAACTGTGAATTCCTATTTTTTTTCAATCGATGTCGGGGCAGACAATCGTACAGGCACTGGATCTGCCAGCAGGATAAACGGCAGCCGGGCTATAATTGTGGAGGCCCACCACTTTCATACCGGTTGATGGGGGGCAGGGTCACTTGGGCGATTGTCTGCGGCAAACCTGTTTTGCTCTACCGTAAGAACTCGAACAATTGAACCCGAAGCCGAGACGTCCGAAACTGTGTCAAATCCCCTTCCGCGTTTGCACATCTGATGCTATTTCCCCCCTTTCTTCACAAATCTCCTCGTCACCAACCATCACTCAAAACCGAAAATAATGAGACCCGCTGGAAATGAAAGTTTAATGGCAGCACTCTAATGCCGCTGAGGTATACGTACGCGCTAGTTAAAGCCCGCGCAGAGTATTGAAATGTTTTCACCCCCCTTGTTTCTCCTTACTCCTTCCTTTCCCTCGCTTTACACCTTTCTTCCTGTACACAACTTTCCTCAAGTCTTTCCTTTCCATCGAGCTATGCAATCAATCATGTTCTTCATCTCCGCTTAAGCGGGTTCACTCCACTGCGTAAAATCCTCACGGTATGCTATTACCTTCACAGCCCATATGTTCAACAAGACCACCCGATGCCCCCATTGCCCACTAAATGACAACAGGCTACTGATAGAACATCTTTGGTTTCCTCTTGACAGTAGATACCTCAATCTTGTAGACCATGGCTAACTAACCTGCAATAGTACTAGTGATGGACACGATCAGATCATGATCGAGTTTTGCTCGACTATAGTCTGCTCGATCATGCTCGACTATCATCGACTCGAGCATCTTGAATCATGACTGATCACTCTACTAACCTTTGTGATGGGGTGATAGTACCAACTTATATAGAGGGGTCTACCCGCACACTAGATATCAATTATTTCGGCCAGACCCTATGCCGTTAGTGCTTTAACTTTTACCCCTTACTATTATAATTGAATACAGTTTATCAGATGGCTGATGGGTGTCATCCTTTACCGTTATAGTTAAATTTTATTATTGAATAACTCCATCCTAACTACTAAGGTTCTCATAATGTCACCTCTCCCATCCTTTCGGGTCTATGGCAGCTAGTAGATGCTACCAATGACTTTCAATAATTTTATTCAACTTATATAAGTAAGCAGTCGACACCCGTCCAATGACTCTGCATTTGCCACGAATTACCATGGTACACTAGGTGGACGATAGGGTAGGGATCTTCTGTTTTTGTTATAACACGAGTGTGAATCCTCATAATCCCTGTTGGGTGAATGTTTCGTTCCTGGTGGGCACCGGATGGATCATACTCGATCATGCTGGAGCAGTGGCCATGATCGATCACTCGATCAGGGTCCCCCATTTTCATCGATCATTCGATCATGGGGTCCCCTCGATCAGATCATGATCAAGCATACCCCCAATTATATGCTCCATCATGATCGTGCCCATCACTAAATAGTACCGGCACCCTAAGTTATCCCTCGTGAAATCCCTCGAGTACCACAACCCCAGTTTCTACTTTTTTTTTTTTTTTTTTTGTTATATACTCAGTCTATTTCTATAGGAGGATCATAGAATTACCCTGAGATATGGCCTAGCCAGTTCCTATCTTCTTCCGGTGCATATAATACAACTTTGCTGGCTGCTTTGGTTTCAGAGTCCGAATTCTCCCCAAAAGTTTCATGCTCAAATAGCTAGGTATAAGTTACATAAAGTACCCCACCCTAACACGAGAATCAAAAATTTTGTATGCCAAATCTGCACTATATTCAGGTCCAAATTTCCAGGTTCTCGCTACCAGATAATTGTATCCCTTGGAGTCTGCTATGGTAACTTACAGGGCCCTCACCAGGAGACTCTCCCGGTACAGCTGCCCCGCGGTATCTACAGACGGAGCCAGATTAGATTGCATTGGACCTCAAACATTCAAAACAGAACGCAGAAAGGGAAAGGCACACTGACATCCTCCAGCAGTATGTAGATCATGGTTGGGAGTCCATTGCGTTGGGACTACTGTGGTCGGCTTGCCCTAAAAGTGCCCTTTCCTATTACACGTATCTCCAGCAGGCTGTACAGGAAACCTTTTCCCTGCCGGGAAGATGACCATCTCTGTACTTGCCCATTTATAAATGTCTCCAGACGCTCTGCATTGATTAGTACTTCTCAAGGCACAGGGGTGTCTTGGGACTTTTTTTAATTGCCAAGTACTGTCTATATCGCTTAATCGGACATAGAAGAAAGCTAGTTACCACCGGTACAGTCAATACACAGCAGGAACTCCATCGCTTTTTTTCATATGCACCAAGTCCGACTCAGTTGTTAAAATGTGGATATCTACAGAAGTATCATAGCTCTAGAAGCCATAATGCAAATTTGCTCCTCTGCTCACGATTGAATGACGTTTTTGAATACAAGCGCTATCGCATCCTACCAGAATCCATCTTCTTTCCCAGATCTCTGTACCATGCAATACTGGTCGTGATCGCAAACGTCGTTCAGTTACGAGTATAGTGCCCTGCGCCTACAAATAGTAAATCTAAAACTAAAGGGGCGGGGAAGCGAAGTTCTAAGTCAGACCTTCATCCATCATCACCTCTCCAATCCTGAAGATAACCACTCACCAGCAGTTCTGCAATTCTCTCAGCCCTCCTCCTCTTGTTAAAGAAAGTCGTGCCGTGATAAAAACATTTGCTCACTCCAGTCAGCTCCCACAGCGCACCTCAGATACAGCATTGTTTCGCTTCAACCCTATTTCCTCCCAACCCACCCCCAATCCATTTTAACTATTATCGTACCCTGGTACCGGATACCCCTTCATCGTTTGCCTTCACACAGAGAAGGCATCCCATCAGAAAGAAAGAAAAACAGTTTGTGGCGGGAAACCGTTCCGCCAGGCCAAGGAGAATAAGTAAACACAGCACACCGAAGCTGGGGGCGGTACTAGTACTGTACAGCCACCCCACAACGGAACTACCCGCAGGACAGGAAACAACAATGTCTCTGATTTCCGCCAACCCACATTATCGTACACCAAGAATAGGAATAAATTGGCCATGTACTCGCAAGGTACCGGTACAGGGAGCCTAAAATCTCTCCCCCCCCGCAAGAGGGGTGCTTCCGGAAACAAATAAAGGATGAAAAGGCACCAAACCCCAATGTCAGAATACCAGTATTATGGTAGCATCAAGAATGATTATCCTAGTTCTGGCAATACAGCTTCCAGTAATAATAATAATAAAAAAACATTGTGGTAATGGGTTCTAGGGTTCTAATTAGAGGGTTTAGTGGCTCCCAACCTATCCAGTAAGTCAAATCTACTTTCCCATCTGACAGGTACAAAACACAGGTGGAAAGGTTTGGTACCAGACAGGGATAAGTTCGCGGGTTAACCTAAATTAACTGAGAGAAAACATCCCCCGAGCACCTGTCCTGTTGTTCCAGGAATTGGGAAAAATAAGGCCCAAGCCTACCGAATCCTTCGAGGTGCATACGTGCTTACTCCTCGAATGCATTCTTGCACCCACCATTATTCAACAGGGATAGCTCATCCTTGCACAAGTGCTCGAGTGCTCGAGTATCGGCGGCAGGTCAGTCACTAGAAGTGTGCTTTGAAAAAAAGTTTCCCTGAGAGGCCCCGCTGGCGATGTGCCCTCAATCCCCGCTGAATATGGTCGGAGGATGTATTACGGTACTAGTACCCTACAGCCTCCTCCACTCCAAACACTAATCACAAGATTTCCAACTCCCTTTGCCAAGCCGTTCTCAAGTTCTCGAATTCAAGACTGGCAATTCTGATTCTCAAATGTTTTCAAACCTCCCGTTCCCGAAGCGAAGTGCTATGAAATGCCACCCCGTTGGCATCACCGAAGCCTGCGCAAAATCCCGTGGTTGAAAATTTCGGCAGATCCCTGCCTCCAGTTCTAATTCGATATGGAGTATGGTAAATCAGGCGTTGCACCACTACTTTAATCAATGAGGGGCCAACGCACGGCAACAAGAATCGACAAAGTGTCATGAGACTGATGGCCTTCAGGGCAGCCCGATTACTCAAACGGATGAAATTGCGATCTTCGTAGGACTCTTTGAAAAACCATTCCACCCCCTCCCTTAGATACCTCCCCTTAAAACGCCCTTTTGACCCCCACCAGCCTCGGGGCAGGGCAACCCGTTCATCATCTGCAAAGCCGACTCAAAACGAAAACAGGGATCGTCCGATGACGCACTGGCGGCCCATTAGGGGAAGGGGCACATGATAGCTATAGGCACAGTACTATCAAGCACAGCACCGTGCCGTACTCGTAAAAGACGGATAAACAGGGGTGGGGAGGGGGGGGGTATTTGGCCAGAAGAAGGTGAATTCGTCAAAGTAAGGGAACAAAAATTCCCCAGTTATGATACCGATCCCGGTTCTTCACCCGTCCAATTTCGCCGCACCCTCAGTCGAGGCTGTGCAATACTCGGAGGGGTCATCAAGAATCGGAAAACATAACCAACGCCTCCATAGAGACTTGTGCCAGAATGGGATTAAGGAAAATGGTTTTCCAATTTTTACTGCCCCCCGAGTGATAGTGCGTTAGCAGGCAGCCTACATCCGCTCGAGTACCAGTGAGGAAAATTTGAAACATGAAGTCCAAAACTGCGGCTGGCTTTCACAGCAGTGCCCAAGACTCGGGAGGTCAGTTTTAGACATCAAGGTCCAGTTCGGTCCCTAGATACATACCATTCAGAGTATATAGCCAAGCTCTAGGCGTGATCAATTATAACACTTACCCGTTACCATGAACCCCCAAGTGTTGAAATGCTACCGGTACTCGAGCACATTAGTATCTAATTATTTTCGATTGAAACCCTCGCTATGATTTCTTTTACCACCTTGAGTAGGGTGGTCTCACCGTTCAGCTCTTTACGTGCAAGCAAGCGTTTGAATCGCTTGTACTCGAGTATTAAGTTGATGGAATGAAAACATACCTGAAAACCGATATCCATGATTTGATTGGCTAGAGTTCTCGCTTATCCGCATGCCAAGTTCACCGGGATACAAGTAGAAGTACTCGTACCCACCTCCGCACTCAGACAGCTACCGAATTTCTCGGGGCCCCACACACCCAGTCGGTGTGCGGGGCAACCCGGTGCGGAGGTGGAAGACGTGCGCAATGCGCAGGATTGCCTTCGCACCTGCGCACGCTCCCTTTGACCGCCTACATTTCTGCCTCCTTTGCGCAGCGCTCGGGTGCTCGAGGAGATGCCATCGGCCGGCTCACCACAGCCAAGACAATGACGAACAGTAGCAATGCACTGCAAAGTCTCCCGGAATCCACTATCAGATTATCAGCAGAAATAGCAGCGTCAGCCCACGGTAGGTTTAGTTTGAGATTTTAACAGTATGGCTAATACCAGTGAATAGGACCCGCCATCGCAGGGGTCAGTCATTGTAATAAGAATATGGCTAGGACTTCAAAAGCTAAAGTCGGGGGAAGCTTAGCAACTTTAGCATTTGGCTATGGGAGTTATAGAAGGATGATGAACCAGAAGATTGGAAATTGAGCCTTGAAGCTCAAAATTAGGTGCGAAAATCGAATCCTTTTTCCGTTCGGGACACCCACTCCACCCTTTCTCACAAAAACACCGAAGTCTTGTGGGTTTGCCAAGAAAAACCCGACCGCTTAACCCACCACCACTCCCTTCTTTCCACCGACCGCTAGTGGTTAACCCTACCCATAGCCAGGACTAGTCAATGCGGCAGGCCTAGTCACTACTAAAGAAGAAGACCGATAGTGCGGTGCACTCGACGTTATCTTGACTGAGCTCCTCTGGCCTCCCGTCTTATTTCCCCCAACGGGGGGGTTGGCTTCCTGGTTGCCTGGTTGAGGATGTGTTGGCAGACCCTCAGACTTCACCCAACCAGCGCAGGACACGGCTGCTAACCCAATCGCCCGAGGAAATTTCCCATGCTACTCGAGCACTGTAATAGCATCATCTAATGAGTGCAGGTGATGGGGCCCTTGCTCGCACCAGGGTCAAGTAGCCAATCATAAGAGCCCAACCCTCAGTTACCTCTCCTACCACCCCGTGATAATCCCAGATTCGGGTTAGCGATCTGTGCAGTGATGGCGTGGGGAACGATGAGCCCATCTCCCCTCCTTCCGACACCAATCAGAGCTTTTCTGCCCTCTTGCGGGCCACGCCCCGTTTCTTTCTGCCTGACTGCCCACCTACCATTTCCTCTACCAATAATATCGAAGCATTTTATCTTTTTACAATAAAAAAGTGCTGCTATTGCGTCCCACTCACACCCAAGGAGGGGAGCCAAATGGTGTACGCAATAGCAGCCCTTCTTAGGACTGCTTCGACATTACGAGTATCAAAGCGAACTTATACAAGAGCGAAAACCGTCTGAGTGGTTTGCCGGGAAACCCACCCCTGTTCTGGTCTGCTGGGTTGGACAACTGCCTGGCACTATAGCCACATCACGTACACAAGGACCAAGCAAACTAACGTATCTTAACCCAGCTTGACATAAATAAAGATAACCCGACTCCCTTACCGTAGGTAGCCTATAGCCCTACCGGCATCAAAATTCACAGCACTGCACCATACACGCATCGTACCAAGCAAAAAAGAACGTTTATCAATGACCGAACCACAAGCAAACGAATTCCGAACCGGGGAAATCATCACAATCGCCTTCGCGATAATCACAGCAATTGTCGGCCTGCTCCAATTATTTCCCAACTGGAGGTTCTGGGAGCCCACACAACCTATTGTACGTTAGCCTAGTCCTAACCTACCTTGCTTAAGACCGTTGTTTTCTTAAGTATCTCTTATTCAAATGCTAACCGCCTGATAGCTACCCACCAAGCATCAAGACCTTCGGTAACGATCTGCCCACAACAGCTTTTCAAGACTCCTTTGCTTGGACAGTGACTAATTTGTAATGATCAGCCCAGTCTTTGTCGTCAACTGCATCGGCCAGCTAAACTTTCAAAATCCGGAACACGAGGTCGACTTAGAGCAGGGCCCCGTTTCCCACTCCCCGTGTCAGAAGGAATATGGATCGAAGGGTCACGGAAGCATAGAGGGGATACCGCGTAAGGGACAGAGCCAGAGGGTGTATTGAGAGGCCTGGCATTATTCAAGAGTTTCATTTATCCTGACATTTACATTTCCCCCCCCTCGGTTCCATCATGAAAAATCACATCGTTACCTTACTCCATATTGCCCCTCCCTGTTATATTTGAGGAACACTTTTCTTCTTTATTTTTTTGTCTCATTATACCAAAACCGACAAAAGTCATTTCTAGCTCAGGAATCCCTGCCTCATAGCCAAAATACACTTGAGTTCATCCAAGCCTTGGGAACTTCATCCGCACCTATTACGATCAGGTCTTAGTGACAGATCAATGTACCGGCTCCCCTACCCACCTGGCTAGACACAACCTACACCACGTTACCCACCCCTAAGACAACCGAAGCCTCCTCTCGAAATGCACCATCACTTTCTTATTGTAACACCCTAGTACTATCTAGAGTTCTTATCTTGTTAGCTTTATTATATGGTGGAGTGGTTGTTGTCAAGTTGAATGTCTCCGTTCATCGGAGTACACACCTTTTTCCGCCAGACTCAAACCATCTCCCATTCGGGTCCGACATTTGCACCACTCCCTTTGCCGTTAATAGCTGGGGGCTCCATTTGAGAGGAACTTTCGACCGAGTCCACGCCGGAGGTGCCCCGGTAATCCTTCGAGCTTCTAGGACTACTCTCCCAGGATCTGTGCTCTCAACGAGACAGTCCGTTCGCCCGGTCCTGATCCAAACTTGCACTACTCCCCGCAAAGAAAGCCCTACCGTCCCCCGGAAGAAACGTCTCATACCAGCCACCCCCGCTATACAGTCCCCCACATTCCCTTGCCCTGAAAGCCAATAAAAATCACCCACTTGTTTCCGACCGTTTTTGTGCTCTTTCTTTTCACGCGCCAGTATTATATTTACTACCGTACTGTTTCTTTTGTTTTTGGTGTTCTTCCTTTTCGCTCACTTTTGCCCCCTTTGTCATAACTAAGGTTGGGATTGATGGAGACGGAGACGGAAATGCAACTTGGCGGTTACCACGGATGGTGGGGGTTTTGGGATCATGATTGTTAATCGTGTGAGAGTCTTTCTTTATAGAATATTCTTGTGGACGAGAGGTGATCAGGGATTCTGGAGATAATTTTCGCGCTTCAAGATTATTTTCAGGGACTACCGTATTTTTCATGTATTTTCGGCTCCTAGCAATCACTGGATATTAAAAGGGACACTGTCCATATAAGGGCTCATTCCCTCCAGTGTTTATAATGGAATAACCACTTCTTTTATTATCTTTTTACGTATGACTCCACCTCTCCCTGGAGGAAAATATTTTACCAGGCGGCCCCCCATTGTTCCCTACGCCACTTGGTTTTACATTGTAGCCCCTGAGATCTCTAGAAATGACCCCCGTCCTGAGTTTTTCAGGACGAGAGCGGACCGCAGTTTTTCACCACGCCCGGAACAGGGTTCCCGTAGCAGATGGATCGTCCTTGCTAAAGTCTTAGGTGGAGCGATTCTCCTTCATACCAGATCCATCTAGTGATGGGTTCGGAAGTATAACCCTTACCAAAGAAGCGTGTGGCTTCATTTACTGGGCACCCCGGCCGTGTTCCGTATCCGGACGTCACGGTGTTCGGTGCTCTCTGCCATTCTGAATTAATACAGTTCCCGTATTCGCTATTTCATTATCCATTAACAATCAATTAATTCACTTTACGGTAGCCCCTCCTGGCAGTTCCAGACAACCAACATACCCCGTGCAACCAACTTTCTCCGAAATTTATAAATTGGGAACGGACAGCTTCTTCTTCCGGATGCATAATATCATCTCCTTCAACACAACTCTTTGAATCTGTGGTTTTCGCTTTCGCCTAAGGTCATACAGGAACTTGCTGTCGTGGTTGAGAGTTGGGATCATGGGTGCTGTAGACCCCTCCTGAGCGTCATATCCGAATGTGGCTGAATAGAACTAAAATCATTGGATTCTTGTAGGAAATCTCGAAGGGAGTTACCGGTGAATTATTTCCACTGAAGCCTTCCTCGAATGCTGATAATTTGATATGCCCAGACCTCGCATGAGCTTTAGGTGGGGTACAGAGATTTGTCGACTGACACCACAACTACACCCCCCCTGCCCGTAACCTACCGAGTGATACTTCATGAACCCGCTCTTTGATATGGAGTAGAGCATTTTTCCTTCACTCATGTTTCTATTTTGGCTTAGGAAAGTGTCGTTTTCTCAGCAGCAGGTATGAGAGTAGTATCAGGAGTAAGGGTGGTAATCCCGGTTTGACTATCTCATAATTTTTCGCTCTATTAGACCATAAGTTACCCTTCTCCCCTAAACGCGTCAAGCAAAAAGTCCCTCATACATTAATGTCCAGAACTAAATTTAATATAATAAGCAGACACACAACCCCAAATATTAATCCTCTCCATGATCTTCAGTTGCAAAGTCATCAACTCACCGAGACCCCTAGTATCTCTGAGCTTCTACCACCCCCACACAATCGACCACAACTTCCACTGGGTATGCTTAGAAAACTTCACATGATCAAGGAATATCAAGGGGAAAGCAGTCCCTGAACCAGACTCCAAAATCGCATTGAGAGTGGTCAGCCTCCCCTATGGAAGCATCCCTAGCACTCCACTAAAGACTTTTCAACGATTGCACTCTAACACTATGAGTTGGAATCTAGGATATCAGGAGAAACTAAAGCGACGCCAACTGCATTCCCCTCCCTATTCGAGAGTGATCCAACTTTAGGACATAGAGTAAATACTACCAATATATGGCAAACAAGGCTCTACATTCAATTCAACTACCTACTAGCTAAGAGACTGAGTAGCCATGTCCTGATTACTATTTCATTAGAGGTTTTTTACAAGACTATCTCAGCAGCTAGGGGATAACAATTGGCACCCTCGGAGATCAATATGTAGAGGAAGTGAAGAACATAGAGTGGTGCGGCCGGGCACAACAAAAGTGTCTCTCCGTGGTCTTCAACCAATGCGATGAAAACCAGATAGCGACGAAAGAGGGTAATTTGTAAGCAAAGAAGCTAATTTGTCAAAGTATTGTAGGGTATAAAAAAAACCCGCGACTAAAGGTATTTAAAGCTTATAACTATAGATCCAAGGTTGAAGTTTTCGCCATTTCGTGTGCTGAAGAACTAAGAGTAAGCTGACCAATAGAATCCATCAACTGAACGAACTAGTGAACTCAACTCCGAGCGCACAGATTTTCCCACAGTTGGCGGTTGTACTCAAGTATTTATTCTTTGTTTTATTTCTCCTCATCAACTCAATTATACCCTCATAAAATTTAATATAATTCAACCTTACCCCCGCGCCAAGCAGTTGACCAAACAATTTCCATAATACTCAGGCAAATCACACCCAAGCTGCCTGGAATTTCAGCACTCCTGGGCCTATCCTTTGCAGATTTCATCGAAGAGGAACATAGAGAGGAAGGAATAGAATCTTGTGTATGTCCACGGGCATTCTTGAGGGTATAGAAGAGAATGGCATTGATGGAAGACATGTCCTTAAGAATATCCAGGAGTTATATGAGATACTCTCGGTAACTTTGCAATAGATATGGTAAGGATATTGAAAGATAAAATATGAATTTTCAGAATGCTCCAAGATTCCCGTCGAAGAGCAGTAATATCCTTAAATATGCGGCAGAAAACAGAGCTTGCCATTGAAAACGCCGACCTTTAACTAGGCTTCAGAAGATGAGCTAGCCCCCTTTTTTCTCCTCCGGCCTCCACTAGCGAGCTCCTTTTTTTTTTAATGGAGTTTTGAACGTAAATTCGCAGTTGGCAGGTTTGAACACTCCTACCGATCCCTGTTCGTCACCCATGTATTTTCTTCATACCCCCGCCGAAGACCGCACTGCGCTCGTGTACCAATAGGCTAGAGCGAAAATTCCGGGTCCTGTAGTTTTCCATGTTGGGCTACCGTAAGAACTCGAATAAACGATCCTTAGACTAGGACGTTGGAGTTGCCTCTCTTAGTAAGGTCTAGTGTTTCTTTCTTCATCTTTTGTCTTGGGGGGCAGATTTTTGGTGCGTTTTCCCCCCCACTTCCAGAGGAGGAAATTTCGGACTATTATACTTCGCTGTGTAACCATCTCACGTGTAAAGCACTCGTCTAATCAAGTGTAAGTACTGTGCTCCTTGGTAACCAATAGTTGGGTGCTGGCAACTCCTCCCTGTTGATATGGTGCTGCTCTCCTCCAAGCAGGTGCAAGGATGCACAGGATCGCCGGCTTGCTTCTACCACCACAGTATTTGCACCTGGGTAGGGACGAAAAAATTGGAAAGCATAGCCCCTGTCTCCATGGAGATTTGTATCGGACTGGAAATGGTTCTCCGATTTTTTTCTTCCCCACCCGAGCTTTTATAATTCAGCACCCGAACTACTGAAAGGTCTAACGCTTTTGGACCCCCAAGAGGGGGGTAAAGGGGCGGGGGGGAGCCAGGAGTCAGTGGAAATCTCGCTATCAGCATTGGGGCGTAGTTCTCCCCCAAAAAAACCAGCTTCAAAGCTCCCAAGCCAGGAAATATAGTCTCCATCAGAGACGACGAAACCGCCAGTGCTACTACCTGCACAGATGGCAAGTGCCCGAACACTGGGATTAGAAAATATGTGGCTACCCGTACATATCTGAGTACCTATACTAAATAGTGCTCGAATGTTCCTCACTTCCTTTTTTTTCAAACCCCCCCCCCCCCCCCCTTTCCGTCCGGCCTTCCTATGGCCCAAAAATGGCGGCCCTGTCTTCTACTACTACTTATTGGGATGTTCCTTGCCAGTAGTCGCAGTCGAGCGAAAAAGTGTGGATCTGTACTGTAACGGGTAATTTTTTTGTTACCCGGGAATAAGAGCTAGAATAATGAACCTCACCACGTTAGAGTTGAATTTCCTACATAATTTAAGGGCTGAGAGCCTGGGATCCAGATTGGCTATTGTTGCAAATGCACTTTTTGTCTGGGAAACCCGTATAAAATTAGAGGTATCATACCCTTTGCCCTCTCGGATTCTCTCTGGCATTGCACCATGGGCATTAACTAATAAAGCTTGCCACTCACAAAATTTAATAATAATATCTAGATCACTCAAAAGGCTCTCGCAGGTTTTTTTTAAAAAAAATCGCAATCAACAAAACTGAGATTTTGTGAAGCGAAACGCCCATTCTGGGTGTAAAATGAGGGGAGTTGCTGACCAAGCAGTCTCCGTGACCGTACTGTTGCAGCCGGACCAGCAAGAAGAAAATCTTATCTTTATTTGGAGCCGAATGTGCCATGCTCATTACGGTATCGTAAAGTCCAGGTACTCGTGTTTCTGCGGTTAGAACAGGTCACGTGGTTAATTAAACACACTCCCCTTTATCGCCACCACTCAATCACGTGTTCTGACCGCAGAAACACGAGTAGTTTCTTTCCACCACAACGGTCAACGGGGAAAAGGTTTGGATCGTCAACTGACGGAAGAAAATTGGGACAGCGAACCACGAGAGGATGGGGTGCCCGTGGTTGTCATGTGTGCTATGGGTTAGTTACTAGTATATAGACCGATGATCTCCTAGCATAGATAGTCGGACAACTGGGATAGGTTGGACTTTGTCTTCGCTTTGATTTTTTCTTTCTTCTTCCCTCTTGTTTTGGGGCTTTCTTCCATGAAGGTTTGCGAATTAGCTTAGGTGACTTGAATTGATTGTGAATTGTGTGACTTTTTTCTGTCTGCGGTTTTCATCTGTGATAGTTGGGGCCTTGTAATTTCTTCTGCTTCATAGATTACTGTACTAACCGTGCCAAGGTTACCTTCACTTTGAAAGACGCCAAGCTACCTTCGAAGAAGCCGTCACTCCCTAAGAGTGCCTCACAGCTCAACGCAGGTAACAGCTCAGCGCAAGTTTCAATTTGTATGTGAATTTAAGAATTACGAACCACTACTAAACATTCTCTGATGCTTTAAATGTCCTTCCAACTTTCTCATACATTGTTTTAAGTCTTCGAAAATAAGTCTTCCTTTTTTCTCTCTCTTTTGCGGCTTTTGTTTTTTTCGTGTATGATCATAGTTAGACTTTAGTTTAGATTAGTGCAATAAATTTTATTATTACTGTAACTAAAAGGAGCCTTGCCAATCGGGCGTGAAAATTGCGTTGAGGCACCTTTTGAGGGTGCCTACTTCCTCGAAGGCCGCTTGGCGTCTTTCGAAGTGACGGTAAACTTGGCACTGTTAGCAGTACCCCAGCACAGTGCAGGGTTTGTTGATAACTGCTATCTGTCGAAGCCTCCTTATTGGCTCCTTAGCCTTCTCCACCACTTCCTAGAACAAAGTCTTTCCTCCAGCCCACTCTGGCGCGCATCTGTTGTGAAGAAGCCAGTTGACCCTATAATTATTATTATAAATATGTCCCCAATTTCCTCGACGCAACATACGCCCGATCTGCTTCGAAGTTGAAAGCGGATCCATACAAATATTGTGGCAAAAAAATTAAATTATTGATGGCCGAACCACAAGCAAACGAATTCCGAACCGGGGAAATCTTCACAATCACCCTCACGATAATTACAGTTATCGTGGGGCTACTTCAATTATTCCCCAATTTGAGGTTCTGGGAGCCAACATAGCCTGCTGTACGTTTATCTGGTCCGATGCTATCTTGTCCAGGGTTCTCGTTACCTTAATATTTTCTTATACAAATGCTAATAGCCTCATAGTTACCTACCAAACATCAAGAACTTCGGTAATAGCTTGCCTACAAAAACCCTTCAAGACACCTTTGTTGGGTAGTAGCTAATGTGTGATGATTAGCCCGGTCGTTATCATCAACTGCGTCGGTCAGCTGACCTCCCAAAATTTTGAGCATAGGCCAACCAAGAGCGGGGTCCCTTATCCACCCCCGGGGTAACACGCAATACAGAGCGAAGGGCTACGGAAGAATAGAAGGGGTTCTGTATAAGGGAAAAATCTGCCGGGCTAATGTGGGGCAGGGTATAGTTCGGGGGTTTCGTTTATATGGCATTAAACTTTAACGTTTATTCACCATTTGAGCCTGTACCAATAGAAATTCAAGCATGGGGCATTATCGTTCAAGGTGGGAAAGTGCATGGCAACCAACATGACCCACAAAAAATGTTTTGAGAAAACCTCACTTTTATGAATTGACAAACTTTAAACCACTACTACCCATTCAAGAAAAATTCAAATATTAATTAAACACATGTAAGATTTACTGCAATACTAATACCTTTATTCTATAAAAGAATATTTTTGAAATAAGCCTAATTACATAGTTTTCTGTGCATTGTTATTTTTGGATCCAGGTGGAGGACCACTTCTCTTAGCAACATTTGTCAATAGCTCCTCATCTCTTGCAAGCACCTTCTCAGTAGTCTTCTATTCCATTGTCTCCAACACTGTATTAGTTATAGATGAATTAGATCTATTGGCATTACCTGAATTCTTGATTCTTTCTGTCTTTACCGACTGAGCTTCAAGTTATTTTATAGTAGTATAATAATATGAAATTGAATAGCCAAAGAAACAAGTTTCTATATTACTTTATACTTAATTGATGTTTGAATCAATACTTAAATACACACTGTAATTTTAATTACATTTCCTATTGTCGTCTCCTTGTAATACAGACATCATGGCATATCACTTGTATTATATAGGCAAAGAATATTGGTAGCATGTAACACCACTATAGGAAATAAGAGAGTGGCAAATAAATGCAACTGACTTCAAACTGAAATAGTGTAACAAGGAGTTGACTTTACAACATAGTTTTTCATGCTATAAAGTCCCAAGAAGCCAAGCTTATTTTACATGGAAAAAAGTGAATTTCTCAAATTTACAGATTCTTTCACATAACATGTTCTACAGAGGTCGTTAGATGGTAAATAATATTTTCTAAACTGCTAAATATATACTCTAGATGGCTAGCTAGGTGGCTAAGCCAAAATAAATCATTTGTTGTTGTGGCCCGAGAGTGGGTTTTCTATTGGTACAGGCTCATTTACTTCCGCCATCCAATCATTTCTCACAAGGTTCATTCAAACTCATAATAGTAGTTTTCTTAATAACGAAAGAAACATACCGCCCACCCTGCTCGGCACAACCCGCCTAAGCTCTCACATTCTCCACCCCCCAAACAATAGAAACCACCTCTCAAAAAACCACATCACTCTCTCATCGTGATACCTTAGTACACTCCAGAGCTCCTCTCTCCTTGGATTCATTCTATGGTGGAGTGGTTGTTATAAAGTCGAATGTCTATGTTTGTTAGGGTATGCCCCTTTCGCCAGGTTCTTTCACAGTATTAGGGTGTGAGCAAAAGTACGGCGAAGTCTTGCTGCCATTTACATAGAAATTCTGCGAACGTTCGCCAGACTTACCCACAATCCCCAATACAGTACTGCCCATATAATACATCACCTTGCTGCCGCAAAGCCCACCGATGCCAATAACATCATGTACCTCCCACCTCCAACCCGTAAATTCCGACCCAAATAAAGCCACTGCCATCATATATATCTCACTGGAATAGTAAAAAATCTTCCTGTGCATTACTCTCAAAATCCCCCCAATTCAAACACCTGAACTTGTCATCTGAATAGTATTAAGGATATGCTCAATGAAAGTTTAGTCAATATCTCTAAAATTGAAATATTCTTGCAACAACCCCACGTGGATTACGACTAACTTAGTAAGAGCGGGTCATCATGAGGATCATGTTATGGATTCCGCAATACCGGCACCAAAGTCCCCTTCTCCCCGTCTCCCCGAGCCCCCCAAGGTGCCGCGCTGCGGCGCTATAGGAATTCTTGGTGTGAATATCAACCCTGCTTTCTTTAAGAAAGTACTCATGCATTCTCCATAGACTCAACTTCAATTGCAACCAATCCAGAAAAGTGACTTTGTCCACGAACTGCTATTCCCCGGCAGGTGATTGGGGTTAGAGTATCTCCATTACACGTAGCAGAGTACGCGGGCATATCATCCCCTACAGGGAAGAAGCCATCAATATCAAACCCTTTTGGATCCACTTATAGGCCCGGCACCAATCGCGGAGTGTAAAGGCGTGAAATCGTTTGAACTCATGTAAGTGGTCCATATTCCCTCAGCATCCAGTAAAATACGGGCGCCCTCCTCGTAATCCTTTCTCACTACTAAATAATACAAGAACCCCCTCCTAGGCATCAAATCTCTCGCTAGTGATATTATTTTCTACCGGGGGAGACACAACACCTTATCGCCTCTCAAAAGCTGTATGGAACAACGGTCCGCTCAGTCGCTCACCATCCCCGATCTCAACCCCCCGTCACTGAGCAACATTACCACCGGTACACTGTCCCCTGCTACAAGAACCTCCAAGAGCAATCGCCAATGACTCCTACAACTCGCCCTAACATCCAGCAGTACAAAGTCCGGCAAGTCACGAAATAGTTGTTTAAGGTTAACCGGTCAAATATATACCCGCCCGTTTCAGTTAATAAGTTCTGACCTTTGTACCGTACCGCACCCGGGAAGTATCTAGTCTTTTCATGCCGCAAGGCCGGGCTGGCACAACCATAGCCAAGATCGACACGAACCCTAAGGCCGCCCGGAAAAAAGTACTCACACCCCCGCTATCACAGATCTCGATAATCCAGATATCATACCGCACTACCCCGTATGAATTCCTACGCGTTCCAAGTTCCTCTGCGCTAAAACCTGATCCGTTGCCTCGGATCGCCCGCTGTACCGGAGAGATTCTTTGGATTTTGGCCGTCCGGAGCAGCGAGGTGCAGCTACCCGTATAATCTGGAAAAAGTCGGATTGACGCTACTGAGGATTTTCTTGAACCTTTCCAACCACCGTGGCCTATATGTTTAAACTGTGGCGAATTCGCCTTCTTCGCGCCCTCCTGTTGGCTCGATTGCCTTAGTTTCGCTTTAGCTCCAGTCCGACCCTTGCCAGATTATATGGTATACGGTCGACAATAACCACGTGCGCAAGTGTCTCGGCTAAAACGATTTAGATGTCAAGGTGCCCTCAAAACTCGCTACAAAAACATCTACCGCAGCGATCTCAACCCAATCACCTTACTAAATCATAATATATTTAGAGGTGTTCTTGTACTTGTAAGTTAACAAAGCGAGGAATATCGGTTAATGAGATCCAGCCAACCAAGCTTCCGGAATCCTACCCCTTCCGGAAAGCACTATTCCTTTTCGGGGGCGGTGGCTTGGATTGCGCAACCTAAGAGCCAGAGAGCAGATAGCCGTGCCAGTAAATTAGCCCCACATTCCCGTTGAGATCAAGCCTGATTGGAGTGATTGGAGCGGATCTAGGCAGCCCTACCCACTCCAGTTGCAAGAGCAAGGTCTCGGAAAATCCATTGCGGGAGCCGGCAGGAATACGGTTTAGCAGCCTAGCAGAATCAGCCGTCGGGTTGCTGGGGTTTCTGTCATAGGTACGTCGCTTATCGCTTACTAGCCTTCTGCTACCTTCTGTACAATCTGGAATTCTTCTGTATACGTGATTTTGGACAATCGCCGCATTCTCTTGCTTAGATTCCTGCGACACATTTTCTACTGTGCGCACCCAAGCATGGCGCGAGATATTTAGCCGATATGCGGGAGGTCTGTGCTAGCAGAAGGACCGTATGGTAGTAGTTGGTTCTTTCAACAAACCGGAGTCTCTAATAGATAAGTGTGAGTATACCCTGAGAATGAGCTTGTCTGGGAGGTCCAGAAATAGTAGGTATTTTGGACACCTTCAGTCTGAAGCTAGAAATTTATGGCAATCTGTGATTGTATGCGAAGACAAACCAACGTCCCATCCATGGTAAATTCTCAAAATTCACGGTACCATATTTGTCAAATTGTGCAGCCCCAAAGATCTAAATCGCTCAAATTTTTTCCACTGATTAAGCTTGTGAAGCCTGATAGCCATAAAGCTAGCTAATCCCGTGCATGATGGCGGGCGCCCACACCCTCTTGCCTAATACTCCTCTCCCGGGGAATGGTCTCCTTTCTCATGTCGTTTCATCCTTCCTTGCCCGGTTACGGTTGTGTTGCCGAACCCCCACACCTCTCCACCCAGTAAGCTGTTACTCCGGCAAAAGATTCACACGCAAGAGTCTTTCTGTATGTTCGCACGCATGCTGTTCCCCTCTGCTAACTTGTTTTGGACACGCCTTCTACTGTATGGCCAGTGATCTGCATAGCGGGAGCACACAGTTGCTCACTGCGGCTTATCAATTGCATGTTAATTTGCCAGTAGGGGGCCTCACGGAAGGTTAAAGGCTCAGCAAATATCTATTAACCTTTTCGATAAGGAAAGTTAACAGTAATTACCATGTCCAAGCCGTTCCCCTAGTTACCCCAAAATTTTGACCTTACTTCTGAACCCCAATATCTTCAGGAGAACTGGGAGCAACACTATTTCCTCTCATTAATGTGCAGAGGATCACCCACTCTTGTCATAATTCTCATCAGGTTCCTAGTCCTAGTTAAGGATCCTCTGGTTATCGGAGTCGGACAAGATCCTGGCAAAGCACGCTGGCCCATCACTATCCAATACCGGCCCTGGACTACTCCATCCGTACCTGTCCCAGACGAGTGTCGGGAAATGGTAGTGGTGATTTTGTGATATGCAGGAATTTCTAGCCCTATATTTTGTGAATCCCGGTTTACTTGTATGAATGGCGGGGTCACTTATCCCCACAGTTTGGCCAATATGATGGTGCCAGCGGATTAACAGGGGTAAAACCATGCTGGTGTCCCACTACCAGCCACCACAGCCACAATTGTGTCGAGTGTCGGGTATGGTTCCGGACACTGCCAATCGACACCTGTGTTAATTCTCAGTCGCTTATTAAGCAGCAATCACCTTCCTAATTGGGTTAGGTTATCTTGCTTGGTGGAATGATCGGCAATATTTATCACCGCATTAGGCATGGCTCTGCCAAGAAATTACTTAATAGGGTTAGCTTGGGGGTGTTAATTTGTCACATCCCTATACAAAAATTGATATCTTTGAACTGCTCTAGCACCACAGGAAGTTTGTATTTCCTTAAACCCCTCTGTAATTCTTTAGACAACCATCAAATAAAGCCTTACAGAAGCGTTTGGGCTTATAGGTTGTTGTTGTCAACTTAGAGGAGTTTGAAGTTGGTCAAGTTTGGGGTTCGCTAAGGTGTCGATTGGCAGTGTCCGGAACCATACCGAGCCCAACCGAATGCTACACTGACACCGCGTATAACCCCCTTCGCTTGTGTCCTCTAGAAGAACCAACTCCCAATCAGAAACATGGAACCCCTGTCCCACTCCCATAAGCATCTTTTAGAAAAGCAAATCCCCAATCAGAATACTAATAACTGGGCGCCCCCTCCCTCACTCTCTCACACCACCCCACCATAGGAATAACCTTAACTTGAATAAGCATTCTTTAGAAAAGAAAATCCCCAATCAGGAAGCTTGCAGCCTGGCTCTCACCTCCCCCCCCCCTCACACACTGCCTCAATGCGCCGGCCAGAAAGATGACCCCTGAGGTGTGCAATCCTTTCCAGACTCTGCTCTGGAATATTGATATGGCTTGCTTTAACTAGTAGGATTGTTATACCTATTGATGTTTACTTTATCACGAGTGGTGATCTGCATCTTACTTATCAACCTCCTCTGGCATCTTCAATGGTAGTTATAGAACAATAGCTTGCATATTCTTATCACTAAATGTTGCACAAAAAGTCTTTATTTCTAGGTAGGTATCAGATGAACTAAGAGTACTAGTGTCCAAGTCTAGTACTTTTTGAGTTTATAAATACCAACCCTGATGGCTTACTAGGACTACAAAATGAGATTGCCCTTTTTTATTGGCTTATTCAATGCCTTTTACTGTGCCTTTATTCTAGATAGTTTAATATCATGCCGTTTTCTGTCTGTAATTTTGAATAGGACCAAGGTATGTATATCTATCACTAAATAATAGTCTATCTACAGCCCCACTGTTGTAGCTAAAATGGAAAAAATATTATTCAATAGTAATCAGCTTAAGACTCTAATCATATTAAAGTTTGAGTTGGTTGATACAATCATCAAGGGTGGTAAAATGATTGAGTATCACAGATTTGGACTTTATGCGTTCAAATGCAATTGTTTATGCCAGTTGGCTATTATCAGCAAATGAGATTTCTTTGATAGTGAACACTTCTCAAGTTTAAGCGAATTATGAATATAATACTCAAGATATAAGCCAGCCACGCTTCATGGACTTTGCAGACTAGATAGATATTTGAACAGGATAATACAATCCTGCTGCAAGCACTTCTAGGTCATCTCATAAACTTTAGGGCAATACCTTTGGTATTTATACATTCAGTATATAATCAAACATTCTTTGTTGTGTATATAATGGCCATCTGGTGTGAGTAGTTCTAATGAATGGAATTGAAACAATCCTATCTGAACTGTCTTAATATTAGTATTCTAACTAACAATAACTAGTTATCCCCAACCATATAATTGTTAGACCCAGTAGGAATTGTTGTCCTATGAGACAATAATAATATACTGTATACTACTTTGTAGTACTTGTTGATGTTGTACTTGATAAACCTGTGTTGGTTTCCAGATCAATCATAGATGAAAGGTAATAAAGAGTAAGAATGAATAAAGTAGTTTTCAATTCTTGTAAACAGGAAAGTACAAAGATGGTAGTGTGATGATCTCCTCTCCGACGGTATATGGGCGACTATTTATATCTGATCTTCATTATATTCTAACTCTGATGACTCATCCCCATGACTCTTTAAACCCTGAGAACTAGTTGTTGATTTCATCTTGAAATCTATCAGATTACGCATATGAGTCACTGTGTCACAAATCATGACTAAGCAAGGCAGATTTTACATGACTAATAGTTATTAGTTATAGATATGTTATCGTTTCATACTATGAAGTTAGTTGACTCATAGTATTTCACCTGACTACTCAATAGCTAGTCATTCTTGTATTATGATTGGTTGAATGTTTTGATGACTCATGATTGTGAGTCATATGATGTAATGACTTTTACACACGACTCATATTATGAGTCATGGGTTTCACGCATGAGACTCATTTGAGCCCATAACTTGTTTTATGGAGTTTGATTGGTTAAACCCTATATTGTGCTGTGACTTGTATGAGTTATCTGAGGGATTTCACACTATGACTCACCTATGAGACATAGAAGTTATTTAATGCAAGGTGATGAGTCACTAGGGTTAGGGTCATGAAGATGTCTATTTAAGGCAGGTCTTTGGATCTGAGAGATACAGTCTTCACGCAATCATCTAAGTACTTTTCTATACTAAGAAGTTGCAGTACGATTCTCTTTACCTTTACACTATTGAATTCTACAAATACTCTACAGACAAACTCTCGATGCCTGTGACTATTGTGACTGTCTCAAGAGGCACTTCGATAATATCCTTCTATTACGACGGTTCTATACAATGACAAGCCAGTTTGATACTATCTGAAGGGATAGTAAGAGATTTTAAGTCAACAGTGAGCAAGGTCGTTACCTGTTGCAATATAACACAAGGACAATATAATTGTTTCACACTGTTCAACAACTTATCAACTAATCTTCATCACAATAACTCAGGTATATAGCCTAAAGTAGTCACATTTGTGAAGCTCATAACTTACAATTATGACATGTGCAAAGGTTATTACATCATATAACCTCACTATATTTACCCACAAAACTATTAACTAATCATCATATAACAATAACACACAATTGTTTTGACATGTAAAATGCTATGGGTCAAACGATATCATTGTATTAAATAAAATACCTTATGACCAATAATCATTAGTCATGTGAAATCTGCCATTATTAGTCACTATTAATGACAGGTATATACAATTATTTCTGAAACAACCATGTGCAATAAACCACTCGATATCTGAATTAATCTGCCTCAGGTAAATGGCAAACATATTGTTGTATTGCTCATAGTCACTAACATCTATAGATTGCAAGCATGTTCATGCCACTGAACCTAAAGAGGTAAATATCGTGAATACCTTATACACCTGATAAGTGATAGGTTGTTCATCTATCCCTAACCTATTTATAATAATACCTATTACTTGTATTTGATTAGTTTCATCATTTTCAAAGAAAATAATATATGAGTACATGTTCACAGCAAATATTTCAGGCCAACCCTATTTGCTTACAAAATAAACAAATTTCTTTCGCTTCTTCCTCTCTTATTGTTTTGATGTGTGTGCCTTTTCTGAAAAGACTTCCATAGCAAGAAACAATTCAGAGATTCTTATATTTTATTTTCAATTTTTTAATACCTTATGAGTTTATACTCATTACCTATGCTGCTTATGAGATGTAAGATGTAATGTTGTTTTAATACTAAATTCATATTGTAGAGTCTCTTCATCAAATAGAAAGCAGAATGCATCACTTGCAAAATATACTAATGGTTTAAATCTCTGATGTCTGTACACCAAAATATAGCTTAGGAAAAAGGTTCCCTCGATATACTACTGAAAGGCGGTGGAAATACTACAATGCGGAGAATTGTATACCAATATGCGGCTACCCCAACTATATCAACGGGCCTGGCACATACTCTTGGGTAATGTTATGACAATAATAGAGACAGAAAGCCACAGAGGACTACACTCTTGTCATGACCCTACAGATAGGTAGCTACAGTGGACTAGACTCAAGCCCATATGGTATACTAAGAGGTAACCAGAGTGAGACTAGATCAGTATATCTAGTATACTACTGGTAGGCATGCATCAGCAAAAAAACCTTTTTCACCGGACGTATCGAGCCCGCGTCCGGACGAAGCCAGTCCGCTCTTTGCCTCCCGTCCTTCCGGATCTCCTGAGCCCTCTTTGCCTTTCATCTCTTGCGTCTGG
>Ga0307513_10000410_pt1 | contig 62152 bp, 57 predicted proteins | sample 15_EM_MG_FD_202174 | JGI IMG/M metagenome (GOLD analysis project Ga0307513, IMG submission 202174) | Populus trichocarpa ectomycorrhiza microbial communities from riparian zone in the Pacific Northwest, United States - 15_EM | ecosystem: Host-associated > Plants > Roots > Unclassified | place...
ACCACCCCCCTACCCACCAAACTCCCACCCCCCCCCCCCCCCCCCCCACCTGCCCCGATGGCAACAATAGCCAAAAGAACCTTCGGCACAAGTACTATCCTACAAAAAGGCCCCAATAGCGCCCGTGGTGCTATGTTTGCCTGGCTCTCCGGCCCCGGCGCAGTCTTCAAACAGCCCACCGGCGAACCGCAATACCTCTCCTCCTATGACCGCTCAACCTGGGAGCGCAAGGACAAGGGGCGGAATCCAGATGCCTTCGTGCAGCCCTACCCCTTCAACCGGTACTTCAAGTCGCAGCCAGTGCTCTCCGACGCCTTCCGCGAAGATATCTACACCCGCGTCAAGCAGAACAACCACTCCATCCGCCAGGTATCCGCCGCCCTGAGCGTCAGCATCGAGCGCGTCGCGGCGGTTGTGCGGCTGAAGCAGGTGGAAAAGGAACACGTCGCCAAGGGCGGGAAATTGAGTACTTTTCTGACCAAGGCGTTGGATCAGATGTTGCCTGTTGTGGATGTTCCCGCTGACAGCAAGAGTGGGAGCAATGGCGGCGGCGGCGGCGGCGGGGGTGGGGGGGTGTTTGAGAATATCCAAGAATTGCAGACTCATTCGTTGGCTGGGAGACAGGTCTTTGTTCCGACGAGTGAGAGCAGGGAATTCACAAGGGCGGATGCAGGAAAGGAGTTTGGGTTGCCGGCTGCGGATGTGATGGTCCCTCATCCCGACCTTGTCACGCTTGCGAAAGAGAAGAATGAGGGTGTGCTGATTCATGAGAGGATTATGCGCCAGGGAGAGCGGGACCGGTTGGAGAAGAGTCGGCGTGAGGCGGCGAAGGAGAGGGCTGATGAGAGGAGGCGGCAGAAGAAGGTGCTCGAGGTCGGCAGGTGGAAGTGGTGCCTCACAGAGGCGGAGACTGGGAAGGTTGGGTTTAGGTATGGCTTCCCGTTGCCGGATCGGAAGAAGGGGCATGTCAAGATTCCTACGCATGTTAGTTAAGTTAGGATGTGCTGGGGGAGTGGGTGCTCTATTGTGAATATATTTTTTTTGTGCCCAGGCTGTATATATAGTGCTGCAACTTTTGTTACCATAGATCCTTTTTTAAAAACTAAAGTTGAGAAGCGTTGCATGATTTCCTATGATGGGAGCAAAGCTTAAGATCGTAAGCACATTTCACTCCAGCCCAATTCCCCCCTGGACTTCACACCCACCTTTAAGCTCCGCCAGCTACCTGTTTGTCGCCCTGCCTGTCTCTAACTCCTACATAGATTACTAACCTAACACTGCCCTACCGTACTAGAAGAAACTCATACCGATAGCTTGCACTAGGTAGGTATCATAGGAAGTTTAGTGTTTGCCAGAGATGTGTTTGTTGAGAGTTTCACAGAATAGTAGCACATGCTGTCCGCAGACAGCCTTTATTTAGAGGGCGAACTCCCACTATAGTACACAAATAATCTCTTTACACCTTAGCCTCAACTCAGCCGAACACAATCGCCGCTGACCTGCTTAGCTCTGATACTTGCCAACTCCTTCATTTATTCCAAAGCCTCTATTTACAGGCAAGCGGGGAGAGCGGTACATCTCTGCAGAGAACTGTACAGGCCAGTTGCAATCTGCGAGAGGAATCTCACAGGACTTACCTCTTGCTACCCATCCTATCCGCCCGCCCGCCTGTCTGCATATAGGGCCTCACGAACCTGTAATGGTACTCATATGCGGAAAACAGGGCAAACGTCGAGTCCGCAATGCCATATACATACCTATTTGCCAACACTTCCTTCCTCCCTCTACCAAGCCGCACCCTTAACTGCCAGAGAGCTCCCCGTTCCCTTTAGTTTGTGATCCCCAAATTAGACAACCCCCCCCCCTTCTCCCTGATTGCGATACCACTACCCGAGCCGTACCCCGCATATCACAGAAAATAGGCGATGCTCACCATTCGCATTGGGGGGGAGGGGGGTTCAGCGCTCGACTTAATCCGCCGGCCGCGGTCTATTGAGTAGATAGATAGATAAATAATAAGTTGAAGTAACCCCCCCTTTCCCGCGGGCGAGGAAATTATGAAAAGGTTTTTGTTTTTTTGTTTTTTTTTTCGAGAAAAAAAAAAAGAACCAAGTACCGGTAACGCAAGGACCTATACCTATTCCATCCCTAGATAAAATAGAGAAGAAAAAAGGGGACGAAAAAGAGGTGGAAAGAAAGATAACTCCAGGAGAAATTGAAAGTGAATTATGATACATTGTCTTTTTTTTCCCTTTTCGACCGGTGGTTGGTAGTGGTTTGATAGGAGTTACCTGCAGTTCTGTGAAGTCGGCATATCCCGAACATTGGTGGCATTCTCTCTCCTCCCTTTAATCTTCGGGGGTCGTGGTTGAGTATACTGTTGTCTGTCTGCCCGCCTTCCCACCCTGTCTCACTAAACAGCTACCCACCACACCCGCCAAAGCTAAAGCGAAAAGAAAAAAGAGAAGACTGTAAAAATGCAGGTAGGAGGATTACCCGCGAATAACAAAACATGACCGGGTTAAAAAAAAGAGAAAAGAAAAGAAAAGAAAGAAAAGAACGAAAGAAAGAAAGAGATGGAAAGACAAGCTGGGGGTAAAAATTCGGCAATACGAGCCTCTTTTTTGGCAATACCGACTATTTCCGCACTGGCTGGGATCGTTGTTGTTTCCTGTCCGGGCAATGGATAGAGGAGGGCAAACTTCCCAAAGTGCGGGATTTTTTGGATTTTTTTGTCAGTCCATGCTCTCGTTCGAGGGGGAGAGGGAGGAAGGGGAGATGTTTTTGGTGGCCGTCGAGTCGGGTTTCGTTCGCCAGATGGCATGCGGTGGTAATGATATATCGGGGAGAATAGACGGGGTTATGATTTCTGGCCTGATTTTTTTTGATTTTTTTGATCATTTTTGACATTTGTTTGTTTGTTTATATCTTTCAATTATTCGAACGCAGACAAAAGGATGCTGGAGAAATACTCCGAAGCCTCCTTGGCCTGCTTTTCTTGCCATTCCTTCTCCCACTGCATGACCTTCTCTTGGACCTCCTTCTCGTTGGTAATCCCCTTCTTGCGCGCCCTGGCCGAGAAATTCGCAAGACGGGCGGAAGTCTTCGCCTTCTCGGGGTTCTTCTTGCGATAGTCAGAGGAAGATAGGCGATTGCGCTCGATGGGGGTTCCCTTCGGCTCGGCTTCCTCTTTCATGGCAGCGTGCGCAGCTCCATGTGCAGCTTCGAACTCCTCCTTGTCGGGGAGGCCACGCGTAGAGTAGTACTTCAGGTGGTGCCAAAGTGACTGCCTCGGGTTTCTGCCGGTGAACGTCTGGCCGCAGCCCTTAACTGGACATTTGAGGGTTGTGGGCGCTGGGGAGGCCGAGCCGGACTTCTCCACACGACCAGATTTGACGGCGCGAGATCTCGGCTTTGGAGTATGGGGTTTGCTGGCGCCTGCGGCGGCAGGCGAGGCGGTGGAGGAGGATCTTTGCGTGGACCCTGATGCCGTCGCCGCTGTGGAGGACTTGTTGGTCTTGGCAAACTTTGGTGCCCTGACGACCGGTTCGGGGGAGTCGGGTGGCTCGTACTCTGACGCCGAGGAGGACGATTGATAGCCGGTGTCCTGCATGTCATCGGTGGGCGGAGTCGAAGACCTTCTTAATTGCAGCTTTGTTTTCTCCTCCTGGTCGGCCTCCATGTCGTTTCCGCTTAATATGCTTTCGCGGGGTGGTGAGGTTGTTGTAGCAGTAGTGGTTGTGTTGATTGGAGCGATGGGTGCGACGGGCGCGACTGGCGCGACTGGTGCGACTGAGGTCATTTGAGCTATGGGCATCTCTTCCTCAGCTTGGAGGGCTGGGCTGATGGGGTTTGTAGATGACATTCTTTTAGGTGGGTGATGGATGGTGATTGTGGGTAGGGTCGCGTTGCGGACCTGAACCGGTGGTGGTGACAGGGTGGAGATAGATCGTGGTTAGCGTCATCAGCCACGGGTAGCTGGTGTGCCGGGTAACCTCAACTCTAAGACTTAGCTCCCCCGAAGAATAAGACTTGACAGGCACGGGCAGATTAGTTGGGAATGAAAGTAAGGTTGCTTGGAGGTTCTTGATTGGCATGCTGGTCCACTCCAACCAATTATTCCCCCTCTCCATAGACGTGGACGGTGGTCAGCTTGGTAAGAAACATGAAGTTGTCTCTGTAGCCCTCACCCATGCCCAACGGCCGGCCCAATATGATAGCTACTTGTATGATAGCTTGGCCGCTAACCTACAATAACGGAATGTGCACTGGGAATGACGACCTCGAGTTAATGTCCTCAGCCGAACATGCGAAGTTCCCGCTGTTTGTTCAACTGCGAATCCAACCCTCCCCTTCCTTCATCAGCCCAATCTACCGGCAAGTTGGCACTTGCATCAGCCCCCTAGCTAAGTCTCACCTCCATAGCTGGGAGTATGATATAAAGAAAGGCCTTGTTTAGTCCCAACCCCACGAGGGCCTCATCTTGCCCAGAAAATTTGCTAATACAATATACGAGTGATAATCTGTGGAAAACCCCAGGGTGCAATACTCCAAACTTATTCCATAATTCCCACCAAAAGACTATTTTCGAGTGACAGAGCCTCGCTTCGAGTCACTCACCAGTACACGACGGAGTGCAGTGCTGCTTCCCATGTTTGTGCGGGCCCGTGCACACGTGATTATGCGTCCCATCCTACCTAGTGCACCAAGATACCCGATACCTCCCGCCGCAGAACCCCATCAAACCTGGGCTCCTCCACCAGTAACTGAGCCCCATCCCGGCCTGATCCTCAGACGAACTGCGGGATATTCCGTCGCTCTGGAGATCACAACCTCTCACTCGTCCCAAGCAAGCACTCTCCTAACTGGGAGGGTTTTTTTCTGATCGTCTCGTAACTTGCCGTGCGAACAACGTTTCGATTCAAACTTCTTAGTGTCGGTCGGTTTCTTCTCGACTGGTATGGATCCTGTTGGTCGTGAGGGGTGCCGGAGGCAACCGGCCGTGTCTGTTCAGACTCGTGTTTTGGTTTTGATCGCTGACGTCCCAAACCGCTTACAACTGTCAGTGAGATAGTAGCAATAGCCATCCAAAAATCCATTATGTGAAAATGCATATATATTTGTTCAGCACATTCTTTTGGGCCGGGGGCTTGCCAGGCCCCAAAGGGGAGGCAATTCCACAGACCCTCTCCACCTTCATAAGTAATGATAGTGGTTGCGGGTTTCTGAGTATGGTATCACTCTTGGTGGGGGAAATCATGTATTTAGGATAGGCTTTCCAGAAAGCGGGAAATGCTAGACCTTAGATAGAAGCCTAGACAAGGAATACAGTTGGTTGAGCAGTAACCTGATTGTCCCTCTTTGCATTTCTCTGTTCTTCTAAAGCCTTCTTAGACTAGCCTCTTTAGTGTCCCCTAGGATGAACCACTAGCAGTCCGATTGTCCAGTCCTTTCATATCCAGTTCATGTAGGTTATGGCCTGTTTACACTGTAGCTTATAGCCGCATGCAGCATCCTTATACCATAAACAATCAAACGATCCTTATACGAGAAGGGGAAAAATACATAAAAACGACAACTACTCGGGCATGGGCTGCCGGCCGTTAGGATAACGGGGGGGCGGAGGGGTAGGGGTCTTCACTCGACGTCATCCGGGCTACCCACGTTGTAAATTCGATGCAAGTGAGATATAAGAGTGTACGAGGTCCAGTGATAGAGATGGGCTTTTCATCTTCCTAGGCGTGATAGACAGGTTTCCTAGATAAACAGACTCTCGCAGATGCCATATTACATGGGAATCCCCTCAAAACAGCTTATGGTGGGCTTGATGACGGTATCACACAATCAAACTATGAAAGCAATAAAAATGACCGTATCCTGTAGGGGTATCATTGAACTCCCGTATCCCTGTAGCCCCACCCTATTACCTCACAAATCAACCTGCATCTTCCTCTCAATTGTCAGGAACTTAAATTCGGGGATAGTAACACTCTCCCCTCCATCACCCTCCCCAGCAATCGGTATAGGACGGTAATGCTCAAGTGGACTACTCTTGTGCACCCTCCCATTAATTGTAATGACATCTAGCTTCGAATGGTCCTGCAAGATGGTAATGTCCTCCAGCGGATTCCCATTGACGAGAATACAATCTGCGTAGTAACCTGGCTGGATCTTACCGAGCTCGTGCTCGCGCATGAAGAGCTTGCCGCCTTCAGCTGTTGCGGCGAGAATAGCTTCCATTGGCGTGAAGCCCAGGAGTTTGACAAAGTGCTCGAGGTCGCGGGCGTATGTGCCGTGAGGGGTCCAGGCGAAGCCGTAGTCGCTGGGTTATAAGTGTTAGCGAAAGGGGAATGGAATGGGAGGGGACGAGGGGAATGGGGGATAAAGAAGGAGATTTATTTACCCTCCGGGGAGAACGGTAATGCCTCTACGGTGCATTTCTTTCAACCCTTTGATAGCAGTCTCAAGTTCGGTTTTGTAGCCAGCTTTTTCGGCTACTTCTTGGGGGTAGCCGAATGCTGCTGCTTCGTAGACTGCTGGTTGTCAGTGTTTGGCCTTTCCGGGTGGGTAGGAGTGGATATACGGGTAGCATATAGCCAGTTCAGCGCTGGGACAACAACGGCTCTATCCTTAGCTTTCTCTAGAAGGTCCATTCCTTCATCATCGATGTAGCTAGCGTGAAATATGACATCCACGCCGTGCAGGATGCTCAATCTAACAGATTCCCTCGCACGCGCATGCGTGCAGACACGTTTTCCATGCTTGTGGGCTTCATCGACAGCAGCTTCCATGTCTTCCGCAGAGAAATAACAGTCTGTTGCAGCTCTAGTTTCCGTGACCTAACCCCACTCCCATCCCATTCTTACTATAACCTCCTCAAAAGGGTCAGGGAAGAGTATACCTACCGATTCGCCAGAAATGCTCAGCTTGATCTGGTCCACACCTAGCTTAACATGCCCACGGATAACCTCCCTAATTTCTTCCGGAGTATTTGCATATGCAGTAATTCCGGGGACTAAGTCACCATCGACCTTGGCGATTTCCTGCCCGTTGGCCAAATATCTTGGTCCAGAAATATCACCGGAGTTGATAGCGTCTCTGATGACAACGTCCAATCTCGGCTTTGCAGAGGCCGCGCCCCAGCACATGGTATATCCCGAGTCGAGGTAACATTGGGCGGCACGCATAGTAAGGAGGGTGTGCTCCTCGACGCCAAGCTCACCGAGGGCGTCGAGGTCACCCCCGTTCCAGGAGAGGTGTGTGTGGGCGTCACACAATCCCGACATCAATGTTCTCCCACGGCCGTTGAATACCCGGACTGTTGGGTCGCTAATGAGCGATCCGATGTTGGAAACTGTGCCGACCTCTACGATACGTTCTCCTGTGGTGGGATTTTAGTTTTACATTTTATATTATATAGCGCGGGTGATCAAAGAAGGAGAGTGTGAGAAGAGCAAACGAACCTTTAATTAGAACATCACCGGGATAAGGTTCCCTCCCAGTGGAGTCCAAAATACGGACATCACGGAATAGAATTCTGCTGTCTGGATGAGTTCCGGCGATTTCGTAATTCTTAGGTTGTAGAGGGTTCTTCGGCGTCCCATTGACGGTGGTGGCGCTGGCGGTTGTGCTTGTGTTTGCGTTCTCAGCCATGGCGGGCAAGATGAATTGAATAGTAATCGTCTTTAACTTTCACTCAATTTTAATGTAAGCCACAAGGTGTGTGGTGGAGGGGATAAGGAAGAAGGGAGGAACGAAGGAAAGAAGGCCTTCTGTGTACCGAGTTGTGATATCAGCAAAATACTTTTTGGGTGGAAGCGGCTCCTTCGAATCACTCCGTATATATCATACGTGATACCTGGAGCTTCGTTCTATTTCCCAGCCTCATAAGACCCGAAATTTCCGCTTCCATCACCCCGCCTAACCTCATCTCCCCTCCCCACCATTCAAAGGGAAAAAAACTACCATGTAGAATATGGGGTAAAATATCCAAAAATACAAAAATCAAATATATAAATATATAAATATAAAAACATAAAAACACACAGAGCGCATTACGCGCTGTGAAGTGCGTGCTCGCGCTTGAGTGCGGGGCGATAAAATAGTCTGGCCGGCCGTTGCAATATGGACAAATCTTCTTAGCTCAAGCTCCTGGCCGTGCAAGGTTTCATGCATTCCACTGGGGACTGGCGTTTTAAGTTAATTTGCGGTAGTTTGCCCGTGCTTGAGGTGAGAAGGCGGGGGCCAAAGCCGTGGTCGCTTAAGAAAAAGTTATTATATAACCTTCTAGAGGTCAGATGAAGAGGCCGAGACTGGAAGTGACACAGGGTCATCTGGGTCCCATTTGGGCTGATCGCAAACGACGGAGAAGCCTAGTCGACATAATGAAAGAACAAATTTCGTAAAAGCGGAAGGTGGGAGAGGGGCAGAGGGGTGGAGGGAAAAGGTGAGGAGAAGAGGGTTTCTGAACCTGGACTGAGCCAAATAGACAGAGAGAGGCTGTTTTATTTGTATGTTATCCCAATTCGACTACTACTATGCACTTATATACTCGAGACATTGTGTCAGTGCAAGTGCATACAAATTGCGAGCCTGCTGCTTGGAGAGAACTTTCTGCACGAAGGCAGTTGTGCAACACGATCGATCACAACCTCATTATCTCCTCACATCCTTATATCCTACCATGCGAAGCCGTCCGAGCCTCTAGGTGCTACTAGGCGTTAAGAAAGGGTAAAAGAAGAGAATAAAAAAACTTTCAACACCTATTACACCTAAAGTTCTTGATAATGGCATCCAGTACCATCTTGCAACAGAGTTCAAGAAGAAACCTTGCCAGAATTTCGCAGAACTGCAATACGATATTACCATCTAGGTTTCATTCAAGACAGGAGGGTGGATTTTAGCTCCAAGTTGCATAAAAATCAAAGAGTGGAAATATAAGAGGTGAATCCTTTTTACAAATAAGGATGATTAAAAGCTTAGCTCAGAAACTAAGGTATAAGGATTGAATGAAGTAGGATTGTTAGCATATTGCTTTTGGTAATGAGTGCTCTGCAAAAAGGCCGAAAGATTTTAGATATATTTAGACTACAGAGGTATTAGAGGGAAAGTGGAAAAGAGACTATATTTATATGGTGGAAGAAGAGTATAGAATTAAGGAGATGATTTTAGCTTGTATCTAGCAGAGGGACTAGGATCCTTTAACCCTAATCTGTAAATATATAAAAAGGTCTATAGGCAGGATCAGCTATGATGGGATTAATATTTTGATAGATAGTTTATTAGATACTTAACAGGAGGAGAATAGAATTGGGAATCATATTCCCTACCGGAATAGTGCAAAAATGCAAACTACAGCAGATGCGATTACTTTAAAGAAAATAATATATGGGTTATTAAATGGCCTCTAATTTAGGAATGAATACTTAAGAGGATAGTGGTAGAGTAGCAATTTTAGATGTGAGGGGATAATATACCAAATATTAGTTTTTTTTTAGCTTCTTTTTTAAAAAAATCCTTTTCCCTTTCAACCTATCTCTACTATCTATATTACCTGTCTCCAAGGCCTCAACTAAACTGAGCTACTAGTTGTGGTAGTGTCAAATATCGATTGTGCCGCAACCATCGTGACATCGTCCAGCCAAAGTAGTTGTCACGTACTTTATTCGCTGCTACATTCCACCGGAGCTCAACTAAACCGACACTTCGTCAACCACGAGCATAAAATCAGACAAATGTACAAGATCGAGATCCTAAGTTGAATGGGAAAAACAAGGGGTTGGAGGTGGGGTTGGAGAGAGCGTTGGGGGTAGAGGCTATAGGGGGTCGAACATATCATAGGTATCATATTATTGGTGGAAATTGAAAGACCCTAATTGCTGAGGGGGGTGAGAGCATCGAGAATAAACACAACGGGGAGGTGGTACATATTGAAGATATCATCGGTGGGAATTCAAAGACTCCAATTGTTGGGAGGGATGGGAGTGAAAGGGTCCCTCTCCCGGAGCCGAAGGTCGCCTCGAACATATATCTCCCGAAGTGGGAGTTCTGACGCCTCATGAGATTGAAGAATGGCGATTTATCAGCAGTTTATAGTAACTGTGGGAGCTTTTCCAACTACCGGTACGTAACCACTCTAGTCACCTAGCTTTTTTTCCCTTGGTTGGATACGACATGACACCCCCTGGGTCTTATGATCAGCGGGATATTCCACGATGCTACCCCTCCTCAGAGCATCCAGGTGAAGTGGAGGTAATTGAATCCGTTGCCGATCAGAACTGCCCGTGACAGACATATCTTCACCCTCTCATTTAGGTAGCCATCTCCGGAATTCATGCTAAGTCCGATGCAAGCAACCTCCTTTGGTTCCAGAAGTTTCATATCAAGGGCCACCTAGAGGAGTTTAAGGACAGGCTCGGACGGAAGAGTTAGGGGGCGAGTGGATTGAGCCAAAAAGTCATATAGCTCAGGCAAAGGGGAACCTGGTGGTAATACGCATAAACGGTCATGGGATCTCACTCGGGACCCCAAGCCATTTCCGTCGGAGGTCACACCAGGGGGGCCGGAGTCGAAGCGCAAAGTAATGGGACTGATGGATGAAGGAAAGCGAGAGAGTTGCTGTCTTGCTTGCTCGCCTGTAGACACGCATAAGACTACCGTACTTATAACAATATGTAGCATGAATATACATCAATATGACCAATATGACCGCTGCCATTTCCTAGATCCTCATATCCCAAGTGGCCTGGCAATTGGCCGGACATATCCGCACCTATCATCACAAGGTAATATTTCCGACAATTTCTTTCCCTTGAACAAATTTCTTGGTTTATTTGTCGCCAATAAATAAATTGTCTAAACACTGATTGGTTTTCCCATAAATACCGCCACTCTCCGAATCTTCCCAACGGAGTATCCATCTCCCATTCCGAACCAGATTGCATGGAAATGCGCTCGTGGATGCTACCATCGTCCCCCACGCGCTGAAAGCCATCCCTCCGGGAATTCCAGTAGGTAGGACAAGGCGCTCTAGTCAACGATATCCGTCATACAAACGATAGAACCCCATTAGGTGTTTCCGAACTCCGGAGGAGTATACCCTTGCTTTAGACCTAATGACTACCCTGGGTATCGCGAAGAGGACAAATCTCTAGGGCATTCCGGAGAATGGAAAAGGACTCAATCCATCAGGACTATCCTAAAGGGGCAAACCTAGGAACGGAATTATTTTTTTCCCCCATGTGGAAGAAGCCACTTTGCTCAGGCGTGATGCCACTGGATATGTGAGCTAAGGCCTCCTGTCATGTTGGCTCCAGTAAATATTTGAGAAAAAATTGGTGCCGCATTGTACTCGTACAGTAGTTGCAATTGTGGGTACCGTGTCCGCCCCCCTTTTCCCCCTTGCCTATCTCGATAAACTGAACTGTAGGGCACGATTAGTAGCCTTTGTCCTTTTGCCTGCGACATGTCTCACGGCATCGGCATCAAGCCGCCCTGGCCTGCTGTGGACGGGCCCATATGATAGGTAGATACCATATGATATGTATTATAGATAGGGCTCAATTGAGCCAGTCGCAGAAAACGGGAGGCGGGGGTGGCTGACCTATACCTCCCGCACCGGCCCATAGCTTTCCCACTCAAAACCCGTCTCCCGGTAAGTGCAAATGTCGGGCACGGTGCAAAGGATGCTCCCTCCTACGCTCGTGGAATGTCAGATCTTTGGTGTGCGAGAAGCAAGAAAGAATCCCTGTGTAAATCGCCGAAGCTCACCTGCCTTTTTCTAGCAATTCCGTAATCTCCGGTTCCGGACTCCCCACTCAATTCTTCAGGCCGAGTGATAAGTGGGTCCAGGGAAACCCCACCCAGCGTATGTAATGGTCGCGGATTTGTGCGGAGAAATAAATCCCGGTACCAGTTTTTCTGAGGATTCGGTTCCCGGAAATGTTTTAGGGCTGGCTCGGGGGGAGCGACGCATATTTCAAGGAATTGTAGATGGTTTTGGGGAGCGAGAAAGAACTATTAAAGGGAGGAAGGATGGCCTTCAAAGGAAAAAAGGGTCCTGATAACATCCAAAAGGGAGAACGCTACCGCATCACTCTAGCTTCTCTCCGTCCGCCCACCCGTACCCACCAAGCTAATTAAATCATGACAGTCCCAGCCTCAACCCCTCCAACAAACTTTGTAACCTATACCCCTCCCAATTCTACGCAAACCCGAGTTGGGCATCTGGATCTCGAAGACTCAGAAATAACACCCCTCTCTCATCCATCGGGAACTCCTCTTACAAACCTCTACGAAGTCATCTCAGCTGGCAAGAATGCCCAATTTATCCCAACCTCCAAATTCCAATCTCCCCTCGAGCTCTCCTCTGTCACTCTTCTTCCACCGATATCAGGTAGGGATGTACTAGCTGTAGGAAAAAATTACGCCGAGCACGCAAAAGAGTTCAATTCCAGTGGGTTCGACTCGAGCGACAAGGCCGACCAACCAACACATCCAGTCATATTCACCAAACGGGCCACAAGCATTGTTGCATGCGGGAGTGAGATATTCCCACACACGGGATGGACAGAGACCTTGGACTATGAAGGAGAGATTGGGGTGATTCTGGGGAAGGAGGGGTTCGGAATTCCAGAAAGTGAGGCTTGGGATTATGTTTGGTATGAATACCACTCAACTCAGTTTCGTCTGAAAGTCTTGGAAGCTAATGCATGTTCGTGATCCAGGGGGTTTACGATCATAAATGATGTAACAGCCCGAGAAAAGCAGAGGGATCACAAGCAATTCTTTCTTGGAAAGTCTGCGGATACATTTTGTCCAATGGTAAGTTGGCCACCCCTTTCTAAACTCCCATCCAGACATAGCCAACCGTTCACAACTACCAGGGTCCAATTGCCGTACCAATAACATCTCTCCCGGACTATCAATCCCTGCGAATAACAACGAGTGTGAACAATGAGCTCCGTCAAGACTCGAACCTTTCCGAACTAATATTCTCCATCCCCACCCTCATCTCCACCATCTCGAATAGCCAAACTATTCAGCCAGGGGACGTGATTGCAACCGGAACACCAGCAGGCGTCGGGATCGGCCGCACTCCTCCAGCGTACCTAAAGCCTGGAGACGTTGTACAAGTTAGTGTGAGCAATCTCGGAACATTGACCAACAAGATTGGCACCCCCAGCAAAAGGCCGCCACCAATCCTCCAGCAGTCGCCCGCCCCACCAAAGAATTTTACCCAATTAACCACTCTCCATAACGGCAAGCAGGTCTATGTCGAACGCTATGGTGACCAAACCTCCTCTGATATCATTGTCTTTGTCCACGGCCTCGGCTTAAACACGACTTTCTACCACCCACTATTATCACCAGCATTACAAAAACATAACCTAGTCCTATACGATCTGGAAGGCCACGGTCAGACGCCCACAACCGCAAGTTCCAACACCAGCATCCCCACTCACGTTGATGACCTTGAAAACCTGATGTCCTCCCTCTCCCTTCCTCCCGCCTCTAGGATCTCCCTGGTGGCTCACTCCTTGGGCTGCCTCATAGCCCTAGCCTACGCCTCTAAACACCCCCTCCAAAACCTGATTCTCCTCGGCCCCGCGCCCATCCCCCTCCAACAATCTTCTGTAGAGGTCATCCTGAAGCGCGCCGACCAAGTCCGTGCAGAAGGCATGCTCCCACTTACGGAAGCCATAATCTCACTAGCTATGTCACAAAAGACTCGGGCGGCAAATCCCCTGGCAGTAACACTCGGTCGGTCCATACTTCGTGGAAACGACGTAGAGGGGTACGCCAAGTGCTGCACTGCGTACGCGCGGTTCACAGGGGAGGGCATTAATTGGGAGAGATTGAGGGTCTCGGGTGAGAAGGTTGTTATTGCAGGCAGTGAGGATAGGTCTGTGCCTCTCAACATTATTAGGAAGACTGCTGGGAGGATCCAGGCTAGGTTGGTTGTGCTCGAGGAGGTAGGGCATTGGCTGGTTATAGAGGACTTGGAGGGAGTTGAGCAGGTTGTTGAGGGAGTTTTTTGTTAGGAAGTATAGTTCGGCCCAGACGCTTTTATATTGTAAGTAAATAAATGACATGCCTAAGCTTACTTACTAATTAACCTGCTGAAGATGTCATGGAAGATATCATAAAATCTCGCTTCTAATGAACTGGCCTGGACTACGGTAGGGCTTGTTGAAATCTCGGGTGCTAAGAAAACTGAGCTTTTGAGAATTTTCGAAGAGACAAGACTTTGGCCTACCACCAGTTCCAGAAGCTTGGCCGCTTGTAAACCGCCCTAATCCAGGCCAGTTTCATTAAAAGCGAGATTTTACGGTAAAATGCGTCAAATCAGACACAAGGCAAAAGATTCAAAACCTGCAGCACCCATTCCTTCCACCCCAAACATGTAAACAAAAAAAACATGTGGAAAAATATGAAGATGGAAATAAAAACTAGTTGGTAAATAAGCTGGGATGAGAAAGTAAGCTAGCTGCGAGCTAGCAACTCAAGGCATAAGGATAGTTTTCCAATATACGACAGACGAGACTAAAAGTAAAAACGCATCCTTTTCCCTATTCTAAGCGAACAGGGCAGAACAGAATAGAATAGGTTCAGTTTATACCAAGGACATAGCACACTGCTGGTCAATATCCTCCTATCTCCTCAAGTTCAAATTAGCAAAACTAACACCAGAAAGCAAGTAACGGGGGGAGGGAATCCCAACCCAACAAAAAGCCCCCGGCGAAACCCATTGGCTCATATCCTGCATATAATTCCCCTGAAGCCAACCATCCACCTCCATATCCTGCGGGTATATCCCGAATGGCACCGCTGCCACAAAGCTTGGATTTGTCATTGTCGTTGCTGTAGCGGCTTGGTAGTACATTGGTTCGGGTATGATGCCCGCCAGTGTGGTGGTTGAATCGAGGTGGTAGGCGCCCCGGTGATGGGGGTGGGCGAATGACTGAGTTGGGTAGAGGGGAGTGTCTTTGTACATTTGGTGTTGTTGGGGGCGGTGGGGTGACGATGGGGTGGTGATGGGGTGGTGTGTGTAGACCGTGTCCATTGTTTGGGCGGGAGGTTGTGGAAGTGCCGCCGGCGGTGGTGGGGGTGTGGCTGCCGCTATGCGGTCGTCTATTTTTTTGCTAGAAAGGTTCCTGTCAATACTTACTTCACTACCTGGGAGGGGGGGGGGGGGGGTCACCGAAGGAAGCTTATGACCGGCACCGCCTTTGCAGCGATTGAGCTCCTCGGTGAGTTCTTGCTAAAATGGTCGGACACGCGCTGGAAGGCTTCTAAGGTTGGCGACTGACTTGGGTCATGCATTGACAGAAGATCTGCAGATATCACTACCACAGCATGGAACGCGTGGAAGCTTGCTAGGCCGTTGGTGTACCATCTGTAAGGCTGATACTTCGGCTTGGTATTTAGGATGTTGTATATTTCTAGGATCGATGTTGCGGACTCAATGCATTGCCTCCTCGAGTCCGGGGCGACAGGGTGATTCTCCGCAGACGACCTATGAAAGTATGGGCGGTGGAGGAGTAAGAACATCTGGTGCAGGTGCCCATGTAAGATATACCAATGCACCTGATCGTTCGCCTTCAGCTCGTTCAGCTCCGTGCCGCCGGCCGAGTACTTGCTCGGCCAGGTCTTCTGCTCGTTGCGAATCTCCTGATCCAGCTCGATGATAGTTGAATAGTCCGGCCTTTCCGTGCCAAATAGCTTTTCATATATCTTGGACGTGATATTTAGAAGCCGGAACTTCAAATTCAGATAAGTCATCTGGGTCGGGCGTGAGGAAGCTTCCCGCACCCCTGTCCTAGTAATGTCGACGTCGTTGACATCTAATGGCATGCGCGTTTCAAATTGCGCAGCCCTCATCATGCTCGGTCTGCCGAATGCGGATGCCTGGAAGGCGTCGAGCATGAGGATTGCTGCCCAGCATCGTCGTCTCTGTTCTGTTTCTACCGGATCTAGTCTAAGGTTCGTCCCATCTCTATGACATCCCAAGCCGGCCGCGAGATTTGCGGTCAAACCTATGATTACCAATCAACACAGGCGTCACATTTATAATTATGCACTCGGGCCACAGGTTTGGGTTCGCGGTGGGGGCGGGGGAAATTTCAAATAAGTGAGGGATATTTGGAACCCACCCAGTAATGCCCAACTCATACCTCCATCGTTGGAATGATTTTTTGAATAAATCAATAAAATCAAACATTGGATAGTGCTGAGGCGATAGCTCTCCATGAACCGATCTGCAACAAGACATCTCATCGCTAAATCGCAATATCTTTTGACATAACTACTCAAATCCAAACCTCCGCCTGTAGACATATGCAGATGCTCTTTGAGAACGGCATCGTTATCGTTTAGGGACATAACACCCACTCCGAGCACAACGAACAGAAGGGCAAGCCATGAGAGCGAAACATCCTTTGGCGACTCCCAGAACGCCCGGTAATCCTCCATAAACGAAGGCTCATGGAGGACATGAAACAGTGAAGCGAAAACCTCGACGTAGCGGGAAACGAGATAGTCTATCAGTGGTTTCGGCGGAAGCATGAGAATGAATTCCCCAGCATCCGTGTTTGTCGGCGCCGTGAATAAGGAATACGACGCGGGTGTCTGCTTCTCTAATTGCGGTTGCTGCTGCGACTGCGTCTGCTGTGGCTTACTCCCGTCGTTCGATGCCGATGCTTCCTCCCCATCGACTTCCCCCTCGCTGATATTCCGTATGGAAGCCTTCAAGTCGCCCATTTCCAATAACACGCAATCCCATCTCGACTGGTCAACGTAGGAAGTCCCCCCATTGGCGTCATGATCCAAAGAGGCGTTCGGGCGGCTATTCCTGCTGTCCCTGTCATCCTCGTCGTGATGCCCGGGAGGCGACAGGGTGCTCGATGCACTGGTAGCCGGCGACAGTGGCGGGGGCATAGCTGACGAGGAGTCGTTATTCCGAGCACCGCTACCACCATCACCGCCGCCATTCTGCGGTAGACCGGCCTTCGCAGCCTTCTCCGTAGCGCAGATTTCCTGGATCATGCTCTCGAGTTTGCGTAGTCTCTGGCGTAATTCTGCACATTCCTTAGCTTGACGGAGAGCAGTCCCCTGGGGACCGAAGGAGCAGAGAAGCGCATCCCCTCTGTTCACGCATGTCCCGCATGGTAGTTTCCGATCACATTTTGTCTTCTTCTTAATGCACGTAGCACAGCTTAGTGGCCTCCTCACGCCGCGGGATCCCCTCGGTCGATTTGTTGAGGAGGAAGCAGTCTCAGTGCGGGTGGTGATAGTTGTAGTGGAATGGTGGGTTATGCGGGAACTCGCGTTCACGCCATCCTCATTGTGATGATCCTCGGCTGGCGGGAGTCGAAACTGCGTGAACATTTTTGCGACTTTTATTGTTTATTGTTTATTTATTTCCCCTCTTTTCCGAGTTTTGTTAGTTTGCCTGTACAAGTTAGGAGAATGGAGAAAGAGGAGGACGAGAAGGGGAGGGGGGAGCGAGGGGGTGTGTGGGCAGGTGAATGAGTAAATGGGCGAGAGAGTGAGAGAGGGAAGTCTCACAAGGAGAGTGTAAGAAGAGGCAAGGAAGGGTGTTAGCCGTGGAGGTATGGGTATGGGGTACAAGCAGGACTTCCGTCGAACCTTCCTTCCGCCTTTGTCTACCGTAGGTTCCTTTACAGTCTACCTGCACTCGCACTCCCTCTCACACAACCATACACACACGGTAAGGAAAACAGCAATCACGAAGCGGGGGGCAGGCGAAGGCTCGCGAGATCTACCATCCAGGACGATGCGGACTGTGCTGGGGTAAGCCAGACTATTTACTTCCATATCTATCCCAGCGCAGACCACAAGCACTCGTGCACCACTACCAGCGCTATTGTACCACCGCGGCCATCACCACCACCACTGCCGGGATATGTTTCACTCTCTGAGACACAAAAGGGAGGTTCGTTATTACCAACCATTACTTGTGCGGTGACAGATTATTTATTTATTCCTTCACCTGTTGGCTGCAGACGGGGTTGGGCAGGTCTACAGGGAACGGGGGGGGGGAAGAGAATCATACAAGTACGGCACCGGCACTCCAGAAGCTATCCTTATTACACCCATCAACAGACACCCCAACTTGCGACAGCACTTACAAATGGAGATTTTGAGTAAGGTCATGTTTAGGAGCGACTTTCATTCCAGTCTTTTGGTTGAGTCTGTGCCAGAATAGAGGCGTTCAAAGTTTGTATTGGAAGGGGAGTGCTCTTTTGCCATTCCTAGGAGACTGGAGGATGGTACAGGTAGCCACCACACTATAAAACGGGTGCCAATTCTTGGCTCGGAGACAAGAGCAGTGAGGCCTGTGCCGGAACGAGTTTTAACTGAATAACCGGCCAAGCGAGTTCCTAATCAGGTCTAGTTCACCACCATATTAGGACTAGGATTTCGATTTGAACGCGAGACTTTGGGGGCGTGTTCTAAGGGCTAGTACCTTCACCACACTGTCCTATCATTATGGTTCCCAGCAACCAAAGCCCTGCCCTTGCGGCCAACTTCATCCGAAATCCCTAAATCGGGAATGGCTGCCCCTTGAGAGGGTACCTGTAAGTAATAAATTAACTAGTCTATCCCCTGAGCGGTCTGGAGCAGCGAAATTTGTTACTGGCACGCTCAGGCCAGATTGGGCAGCAGGGAGCTACAAGGGTAGGAACCCCTTAACCGGATATATTTGAGTGGCTAACCTTAAATAGCTATTCTATGGTTCAAGACGTCTATTGTGCACCAAACAATATGAAACGCGGGGGCGCCTTGGCGTAAAAAATAACATACGCTTGGGTTCAATCCAAGTCCAGACCATAGTTCTCAAAATGATGCCTGTAGTCAAACCACTGCTTGCCTGCTGAAGCCCGGGCAACCCAATTTCATGAGAAGCTATGATAAGGGGGACAAATGTTTTGTAGGATATAAACTTCATCTATAGTGTCCTAACAAGTGCCACTTGAGAGTTTTAAAATAACTGAGCATTAGCTCGTATTGAACAAAAGTATCATATCATACTCTTTGTTGAATGCCAAGGCGTCCTCCGTTTCCAAAATGTTTGGTGTTCCTTCTAGGAGGTTAGAGAGTTAGTTAGTTAGTTTAGATTAACCTAAATAGTCCCGATCTCCTGGAAAAGATATAATATCTCGCTCGGCACTTTTGCATGCACCTGTTAGAAAGTGACTGAGCAGTTAATTTAGGTTAACCCCCAAAAGAATCCCCGTCTCCCGGCACTTGAGATTCTTGAGGATTGTGAGCCGAGTAACGTGATTAAAAAGGCAGCAATCAATAAAGAGCTTGTTTTATCAGATTCTCTTTTTTAGAAACAGCTCTGCAATAATATTTAACCGGTAGGAAATGGGATTTTCCAGTCTTTTAGTGCTTAAATGACTCAGCACTCCAGATTAGCTTAAACATTCTCCACAACTCAAACGGTTCCAGAACGGCCTAGAACACAGGTAACGAATATACGGGTACCGTCTCAGACAGCCCAAAGGATAAGTCCTGTCTTCTCCCAAAGCCATTATCAAATTGACCAGACGAAGTGATTCCGAATGTTGATTGTGAACTCAGCGCGGTGGCAAAAAGAAAATAAGCTAAAGTCGTTAGAATCTTTGTAGAGGAATTCTTATACAAGATTGCAGGAGGACACCCCTTCCCCAAATGTTAATAACTCAGGGTTTGGTATTGCACAACTAGTATCAAAAGTTTTATCCTGTCATCTGCTATCCCAGACGATTGGATTTTCTTTGACCTTTTTATCTTGACTCTTGTATATATCAATGGCAAAGGATTCTAGATAAGCAAAAGCTGAGTGGAAGAAATAAATAAATAAGATACATGAAAAGCGAACAGAAAACAGAATCAACAGATATCTCTCCACTTTTGTTAAGAATGGTTCCTAAAACTGAATCTCAAGCCGACCCAGTTATTCTGAGGTCAACACCACACAGAGACCTTCCTTTCTAGCCTGAGAAGTGCTCTTGCGTGATGTCTCTTATGTATATTGAGAAGCTCACATAAAAAGGGCCGAAGGACAACTAGGATCACTGTTTCTCGCTCTGAAAAAGCAATATACACTGCCTCTTAAACAATACCGTAAGAACTCAAATAGAAGAGAAATGTGCTAGGACGTTGGAGTTGCCTCTCCTAGTGAGGCCCCTCGTATATTTCTTTTGTTTTGTCTCAACTGGGGGCTGGGTTTGCGGTATTTCCCCTTCGTGTAGCTGAGAAGGGAAATTCTAGAGTCCTACCGGTAGTACATTTCTCTTCTATTTGAGTTTTTTACGGTATTATAATCATTTACTTTCGGGGCATAAACAGAACAATGGCAATAACGACAAAATACTCCCATTCATAGCATCTATGACAAGTGCGACACTCTTGATAATACCCGGATTGAAGTCTGGTGATAAACTGGACCACAGGTGGAGAGAAATCCCTAGCTCTCTCATTGACCCAATCATAGCACCTTCCGTTCCATGCCTGTATTCTCAGGGTATAGGCATCCGGCAGGACCATATCTTAATTGCTTGTGGAAGGCCGGCCTGAGAGTCCACCCTAACGCCTGCCGATGATAGTCGGTCGACATCACACCTTCCCGCTTTTCTCTAACCTTGCAGGAAGGCCGGTTTGAGCTTCAGGCTGTAGCTCGAGCTCCTATAGTGTCGAGATGGAAGGAACAAAAAGGAAAGAAAAAATGGTACTGTATAATGATAATGATGTTTAAGGTAGGCTATGAATTATGATATAACTCTAAAAATCGATGATTCTCAAAGGCTACAGTATCGTGATTACTTGTACGGAATACGGTGGACTGCGCAATAAATATCACTATGCCACGGTATGCTGCCGTAAAAGTAATTAAAGGCGCCCCCACTGGCTCCCTATCCCTTCCCTGAAAAGTCCCTACGCACAATCTCGCTGAAGAATGCATGGCCAACAAAGAAAAGAAAAGATAGAAAAAGTAAAAAGGAACGGAAAAGGGAATAGCTATTGGAAGAACATTTGTAAAAAGATTCTGGGCTCTGGAAAACTACTAGGAAATCCCCGACGAAAAAAAGAAAACTAGAACTACCAGAACGAGCACCAACCTAAAGAAAAGAGACGTGTTAATAAATTAGAATGTAAGGGGGGGTGTATTATGTAAAGGCATACCGATATAGTGCTGGCAAAGGTTTTCCAGGTTTGTAGCTTGATCGATTAATCTCGCGACCTGTTTGGAAATCTCAAGTTCCTCGCCGGGTTTGAAGTCGGTACCTGGTAGAGGAGGGAGGGAAAACCCCCCGTGTCAGCATCAACCATACGTAGGCACGAGGAAGGGTTGAATATAACTTAAAACCGACATACCTGTTAATTTGGCCTTGACACGCTCGAGCACTTGTAGGGCGCGTTCGTTCTGGGCCTCGGGTTTTCTTGACGAGTCGTTTTGTTCGTCCCCATCTGAAGATTCGTTTCGAAGTCGGAGCAAGTCTGGGTGATCCAGTGTAGCAATAATACTACGGCGCCTGCCGCCTTCTCCCGGCATACCCGCCGGCCCGATTTCCGCAGGACTCTCTTTTGTTCCGAGACGCCAGTGCATCAACGGGTCATGCATAAAGGCTTCTAAAACTGCCATGAGGGATTCCTTATTCTCTCGAAGCACTTTCATAACGGCTTCGCACGTTGTTCTAAAGCTACCTTCGATGTTACTAACCTCCATAGCATAGGTCAACATGCGCGTAAGTCTGAAAGGCACTTTCTCAGGATATTTCTCGCGGTGCATGGCAACCTCGAAGCAATCTCCAAAATCGATGTGGATGACCTTCCCAGTAACACGGTCAAGCATCAGGTTGGACGGATGTCTGTCGCCCAGCCCAAGAATATATCCAACCATAGACATCACGCCTAAAGATCTAGTGTAGTTTGTGCGGCGATCAAGCCAGGCCTCAGAGCTCTTGCTCTTTAACCATAAAACTCGGTAAAGATCCTGTCCAGTAGTATTGTCCAAAGCATATCCGAAAACCTCAACTTTTTGCATAAGTGTCAAGTTGTCATAATCGGGGGCCATCTGCAACATTATTCTGTGCTCAATGTTCAAAAGAATCTTCCGACTATCCCGATATTCTCTGATCAACATATGTAGGGTGTCGCTATTAGGTACCCATCCAAGCAGACCTGAATTTTGGGATAGCGGGATAACAGGGTATTGCTGTATATTGAGATGTCTCTTGAAACACTCAGAATCGACGGATAGTAAGGTATTTACGAGGCCAAAAAGTTGCATAACACGCTCGTCCTGCCGAATATCTTCGTGTCCCTTCAGGACATATTGATATGGGTTGCCATCACTTCCCTTAATCGTCAACTTTCTGGGCCGCTGCTTGGATGAGATAACACTAAGGGTCGGATCGAAGCTCATGATCTTCACAACAGGCCTACCGGTTGCATATGTGCCTAAAAGATGTCAGGTAACAGACAACTGTTTATAGAATTTGAGTGTCTTACCAGGTACAGCTAGGTCAAGGTCAAGGGCTCCTAGCAACTTAGGCGATACATACTGCAGATCCAAAGAGTTGAGTTGCGGTAACTGTTTAGTAATCTTACGGAATACCTGTAGCCAAGAATTAGCAATTACAAATTTGAGCCGAGAACGGTGTGGCACGTATAATACCTGGTAGTATAGATCCCACGCCTGGTTAAGGTCTCCAACTTCCCCGGTTCGCTTGTAAGCAGAACAGCACTCTTTAGCCTCATGGAGATCCCTACCAAACGCTTGGTGGAATGAGATCTCTCGCAGTGTTTCAGGTCCCTATAATCATGTTAGCTTTTAGAGCAATTATAAATTAGCACCATAATGCGTACATGCTCCAACATGTCATGGAGTGGTTCAAGTGTTTTAAACATCATCTCAATATTGTGATCTCCAAAGTATAGCCTGGAGGCCTCCTCGAGTCCTTCATGCCAAAGCTCATGCCATAAGACCGCAACTCGGATAAGCTCTTGACTAACTATCTCTGCTTGCTCGACCAGTTTAGGGCTATGTGCTTTCATACTATCCATAATCTGGGCTGCTGACTTCTGACGTCGTGAGAAGTGCGATTTTGCCGCAACAGTCAATGGATATACTAAAGCTTGAGGATGCGCCCTCCCGACCTCAGCAAGAAGCTGATGAATAGAGTATCTCACTGTTGAGTCAGGTTGGTTGATTCTGGCAATTAGCTGTGGGATGACTTCCAACCAAGTATCCACACTAACAGTGTTAAAACCGTCGGTGACAGCCATATTGACTTCTGGGTTACCACCATGAGCGAACCATAAGGTGAGCAGTCTAAGAGTATCTTGGAGAGAGCTTCCAGCCGAGAGAGCGATCGAACGGAAGAATCCATTAACGGCAGGAATCACATGGCTTTGTATCATTTCTGAATTTAGGCGGCCGTTTTCCCTTCCCTCTGGTGCAGATGCTGCCGTCACCACCTCAAAGTTGGCTAATGCCCAAGCATGCCATGCCTTGTACCAGTCCTTGTGGAAGTAAGTCGCTTTTTGGTAAGAGTCCAAGATCCTAGGAGAGGTCCGTGACTCAGCATGCCAACCCTTATTCAATGCTACTTGCCATTCACCCTGCTTAAGATAACATCTGGCAAGAAGGCGCGTATGCTCATCATCGATTGCTATTGCCATCGTTTGCTGAGGGCCGTGAGTGTGGCCATTTGTCATGTTGACTCTTAAGTCATGAGACAGGGAATCTGTGAAATCAAATAAGTGCTGAATAGCCTCTTTTTGTTGTCCGGTAGCCCACATAAATTTCAAGCGTGCATAAGTGACCTGTGGAGGAACAGAAGTGCCTGATATCGACCCAATGCGCTCGTTCTGTGGAAGCAGGGAATTCAGAGATTTTTCGGCGAGCCCTATCCTACCTGACTTTCGGCACAGGTTTGAGAACTTTATCCACATGTCCATATTCTCTTTCGGCGAGATCACGAGAGCCCGTACTTTTAACATTCGTTGCCAGACTTCCACGTTTCTCTGACACCCCTTGAGACGCTTGGTCCACGTACGTCTCATGGTCTCCTGCTTCTCCGGCTGATCGTTATTCTGCTTGTAAGTGATAATCTCCTCAAGTTCTGCCAACATTTGAACGCGGACGATCACACTGTATGCTCGATTATAGCTCTCGCCAACTAGAGCACTTAGCTCCGTATCTAGGCCCTCTCTAGCCTTTTCTATGTGTTTTGCGGCATCCTCAAATTGGTTCCTGTGCAATGCGAGGATCGCACCGAAAAAACTCCTATCGGGTGAGTGTTCCTTCATAACCATGATGTATTCGTCCATCAGCTCCCATTGTCCCAGCCCCCAGGCCGCCGCAGCAGCAAGAGGGGCAATCAGGCGTTGGATATCACGGCCTGCGTGTCGCCACTTATCTTGGGCGAGTTGAGAAAGGATGTCCCATTCGCCGAGAGCATGTAGACATCTCATCTTACCCATAGTGATCTCAAAAGAATTAGGCTCAGTTGCTTCCTTCTCTTGGTAAGCCTTTAGCGCCTCTTCCCAACGTTGCAGCTTCTCAAACCACGATTCACGCAGGGGGACGTCATTATATAGCTGAGCTCGCCGCAGAATACCTATAGCCGCGTCCGATTGCTGCAGTTGGTTGTTTATACTAATGAGCGCCTCAATAACGCTTGATTGAGGCTCTTGAAGGAATTCCAATTCTTTATAATGCAGGGCTTTTGCGTATGCGTGACACTTGGCCGCGTACATCCCGAGAGTCCTTATGTCGATAGGCAAGGCTTTATCATCGTGTTCCATAAACTCCGCAAGGTTCAGGAGAATTTGCAAGATCTCAGGTGGAATGTGAGGTGAAATAAGCGCACATTCAATGGACCGAACCAATTCTTCCTGATAGGAGCTTAGACAACAGCATACCCCACTAGCCGCAACAGGAATACCCACCTGATATTGGTCATATAGCTCGGTCCAACATGACACAAACGCAGCGTTAAAAAGATCTCTGGCCAAGGGGTAATATGCCCCTGCCAGTCCAGCACATGCCCTCAAGGCATGGGACGGCGATTGCTTCAATAGCTCTACACTCAAGCGACGAATCCACTCCTGCCAATCCTCACGAGTCGAGCGTTGCGATGCTTCCCAAGCGTTTTTCAGATGCTGTTGGTTTACTGGCAACTTCTTTGGCCCAAAGTCTGCGAAAGAGACCTCATCAGGGTTTTCGCCGTACCTACTTTCGTTAACGAAAATATAGTTGTGAGGAGGCTATGGTATACACACATCTCGTCGGGACTCAAGTCTTGCGGTAGCGGCTCTCCCTTCAGTAGTTTGCTCACAAGAAGTTCATAATTAGTGTGCTGTATCTTGTTGACTTGTAAGATCTAGGAGGTGTGATTAGTAAATTAGGAACGTAGCATCTTTGAATCCAGTATTTCTTACTTTGTTAATCATTGGAATGAAATGAGCATAGTCGTGCCCGAGTTGAAACACAAGAGCACATAGAGTATCGAGAGCTGTCATTTTTAGCTCATGATTACCCGCCTGGTTTCCTGCCATCAAAACTCTCGATAATGGGTGCACAATTCTAGAAGCGTGATCGGATATGTTGACCTTTCGGGAGAGCCTTGCCACAGTCTCCATCGCCACTTTTCTGGTTTGAATCCGGTGCCCGGGCTTCTCAAACATACGGACAATCACGGGCAAGATAAGATGCATATATTCTTCACTGCTTGATCCAAATACAACAAAGGCATGGAGCACCTTTTCTGGTGAGTTAGAGCGGTTGGGGTCTGCTGTTTCCAAAACTTTGAGCATGAGCGGGAGAAGCTGTGCAAGATACACTTTGAATTCCCCTTCTAGCGAATGCGCGATGGCCTCAACAAGTTGAAGGATGGTAGATTGTAATCCTTGTGTCGACTCCCAGTAGTCCCTAATAAGTGCGAGGATGCTGGGAAGGAAGTTCCGGATATGCTGTTTAACGATAGAGACTAAAATACTTAACTGGTTAAAGTACGGGTCCAGTTTGCTAGTTGGACAAGCCCGCGTAACTGCGATAAAGCCGGGAATAATTTGTCCAAGGAATGGAACACATTTCAGGCCTAGAGTTTTAAAAATATTCATGATAGCGTCAATAACAGACGAGTGGTGCTGCCCGAGTGAGGGGTCTTTAAGCATATTCATCAACGAATTAATAACTACTGTGGAATAGTACTCTTCATTCGAAGGTGTAAGGCCCGTCATAATCAAAGAAACATCGGTAACTGCAGTGGCCTGATCTGAGAGATGTATTTCGGAGCTTCTCTCGACAGTCTAATAGTGGTCAGTAAGCTTCCAGCCCAGCTATAGGAGATAAGAATCATACCTGATGTTTATAAGGATCTAGCGCTCCAAGAATGCCCATTAGCTTGATCGTCTCTTTTCGCAGAGTAGTGTTCTGCTCAGTCTTCACGATACCGACCAAGATAGTGAGAAGCTGTGGGTATTGGACGTATGGCTCAATGACATATCCGGAGTTGCTCGCCAATTGCCCTAGAGTTCTGAGAGCTGCATCTCGCTTGGCCGGGGAGCTCTGATCTTGAAGTGTCTCAATGATTAAAGGCATCAGTTCAGGGATATATGGTACCATATCCTCTCCACCAACTGTAGCAAGCTCCCCTAAAGCTGTCAAGATACTTGACGCCACGCCCGCGCTTGGATCCCTAGCTTTCGGAAGGAGAACAGTAACCATGGGTTCCACATATGGCCGTATAAGCTTCTGTGACGCTGCTACGAGATGACTAAGGAGTCGAGCACTCTCCTCCTTGTTTCGGGGAACGTTCGAATATTCCAGCTCCGTGAGAAGTTGTATCAGGGTCTTTCTAAGGGATGGTATAACGTAGGCGGGGTTATGGAGTGTGAGCCTGCCAATTATAGTTATTGCGGCTTCCCGGATTGCAAAGGTTTCATCATTCAGAGCCAAGAACAAGGAACGGACGTTCTCAGCCTTGGCAAGATGCCTGTCAAACCGGGCATCTAAGGAAAGCAAAACAGTTTTTCGGATATCCGGATCTAGAGGCGAATGAGCAATATGTTTGGGGCGTTCATAAGAATCGTCATACCTGGATCAGCAATCGCTACCGTCAAGAGCTTCTCCATCACTTCGCCAACCACCTGAATTGCATGATTACTAGTCTGAAAGCATATAGGATCGCGGACAAAAAGCTGACAGCAAGTTAATGCTGCTGCTTTGCGGACTTCTGTGTTGTCGTCTTCGACGTATTTCATCGCAATATCACGAACAAACTCATTCAAAATGTGGTCTGGTATGTTAGCCAAAGCCCTTGGCTCACCCTCTACTACGGGGGGCCCAGGCGGGGAGAGTGATGAACGCTTACTAGTGAAATCAAAGCTTCCTAAGGTATGCAAAGCAAGGGTGATTTCTGTATCCCTCTCCTCTGGGGTTTGCCCATCTCTGGATTGCTTTCCGGCAACGGCTGGTGGAGCTTGAGGGGGTGTAGGACTGCCAAGAGGCTTGAAAGGTCGCCCACAGAGAACCATGCTGATCATGTTAAGAAGTCTTTCTTGAATTGTCGGTAGCAGAGGCGGAAGGTAGTGGGAGAGATCGACCAGAGCCTGAGTGAGCTTTACACTCAGACCGCAAGCAAATATGAGGTCCAAGAGGTCATGCATGTACTTCGTCAAGGCCTGACCGACTGCAGTCGCCAACATACTGATACACTCAAATATAGGTGCTTCTTGTTCTGCACGTTGTGCACGATTTCTCCTATCAGGTATTAGCATCACGGACGAGATCTGATATAAGAGTCAATGATACCCTTTCATCGTTAAACCATCTTTGATGCTTGTCAGTATGTGGTCAAGGTACGGCCCCATACTGCTACCAACAGCCAAAGCTACATCACCGATGGCTTTGTATGCCGCCCCTCTGTCCTCGGAGTCCTTCTTCTTAAGTTGTGTTTGCAGATGCATCATGAACTTATGGAGGTAAGAGTTGACGAATTCCACCGGGTTATATTTGGCCAAGCAGGGAATCATCTTGACAGTCAGTTTCCTTATCCCATGATCTCGGTTATCTTTTAGCCGCAAGACGATATCACAAGTTTCCCTATAACTTGCGCCCATAAACATCCCAGCGGTGTCCAATAATTGTAAAAGTATTAAAAGACTCCCGTGGATGGCATCGGTAGTGGCTATTCTCAACCCTGATTTTGCCTCTTCTAAAATCTTCGCATACCATTGATCACGGTTCTTCTGGTCCCTGTTTTTCATAATCCCGAGGCAAACGCCCAAGGCCTCCGCGGCAGTTTCCCGAATAAGGACCTTTGGGTCACGTAAAGCCACCCATATTAAGTCTAATATCTGACTAAGGAAACCGTAAATAAGGGTAGGTGAACTTCTGGCTAGTTCCCTCAACAGCAGTACTGAAGCGAACCGTCGATTTTCCTGCCGGTCAACTTGTAGCCACTCTAGCGCTTGTTTCACCTCGCTCTCCACCAACTCCGAGGTTAAGGTTCCTCCAGGGGCCGCAAGCTGTCCTAAAGTCTTTGCTGCAAGGACCATGCAATGGTTATCATTTCCGCGCATTATACTGCGCAAGTAGTTGGCATATCGTGTGGTTTTCTGTGTGCTATCGTCATGGTCGACATCAATGAGTACCCCCAAAGCAAGGATTCCTCCAATCTTGTCGACGCTATCATTGCTGTGAATAAATTCCGAAACTCGCCGGTTCACCTCCGCATAGTACCGGGTAAGCCCCTCGCTCGAATGCTCTATAAGCTCCATTAGCATCAAGTTAGAACATTCGAGACGGCAGTCTTACCTCGAGAAACAACCTCTAAATGTATCTTCAAATCATTCGTCGCCTTCTGCCGTATCTCTTCATGCCTGTAATAAATCCCACAATCAGCGGTGTATAGGAAGGTAGGGCACCGAATTATTTCGCGTACCTGCTGCGGATATCTGTGAAAATCCTGCCCAGAGTATCGAGCTGCGGAGAAGCCATGACGGCTTCAAAATCCGAGAGGATCGTCAAAATATATCAATAATTCAAACGGCTGGGGAATATGTAGAAGCGGAAAATGCGGTGGATGTTGTTGAGATGGTGGAATTTAGTGTAAAGATATGGCTGTTTATTGTTCCGGGGTAGCTGTAGGTGGAGATGTGCAAGGTATGAAGGATTACATAATCCTACAATCATGCCCTGCGGAGAAGGATGGGGTTCGGCGGCGAATGAGGCTAAAAATCAACCATCCATCATAAATGCTCAAACAGCCAGCCTCTTCGCGGTTGAAGCCGCTGTTTTCCGGAGCTCTTATCAGAATCAGATATGACGGATATTTATACCTTCACTCGAGAGACATCGGACAGTCCTACATTTTTTGTGCTTTCGATATTAAAATTGAGATTTCGCAGTACCAAGAGAAGCATACCGGTAGAACTGCACCGTACAAGTGCCGAGACATACTGTCCCCTATCTATAGGTCAACTTCCATGCCCATGATGTGAGCGAATTACCATAATCTCTTTTTGAGTGTTCACTCGTAAGATGCACTACTGATATTGTAGAACTCGTTTTTCCTGAGCTGGGAAAACATACGATATGTGACAGGTGGTTCACCCGATGTAAAGGATACAGACATATCCAAGTGAGGATTTAGGTGCCAGTACGATATCGGGATGTGCTATGTGATTTTAGCGATACTAGTGTGGGCACTAGTATAATCACACGCGACTTCTATGATTCATGGATTTTGCGCATTCAATTACCGGCATTATAGGGAACGCCCCGTGATTTTAAGCTGAGGTAAAAATAAGCGTGAAACCTTCTAACATGAGAAGTTATGAATAAGCTCCTGAGGCTCCAGACGTCTTGGAAGATACTCGGATTACAAGAGCGTCAGATCACTACATTGATATGGCACATCTCTCTACCCAATAATTTGATCCGATATTTTTTACTTGGCAAATTGAAAACGAAAACGAAACAAAGAACCGCAGGCTTCGTAAAAAGGAAAAGAAACAAAGTCGACGAAAGGATTATATTACAGTACCATTTTCATCTGCAATTCCCAACACAGTGCCTTTGTCAATTTTGTTTTCACTGGCTTTATCCGATGATACCAAGACAAAGCTCCCAGATCCCAACTTTCCCCGACAACTCCCCGTCTATCTCCCAAATCCAGGAGGATGTGGAGGAAATCCCCTACCACCCTGAAAGCCTGGCGGAGGCTGGAACCCAGGAGGCGCACCGGGCATACCACCTTGAAAGCCTGGCGGGGGGGCCCCGGGGAATCCACCTGGCGGAGGGGCGCCACCCATCGGAGGTGGGGCTTGCCCGAGACCAACATTTCTCATAGGACCTTGCAAGCCCGCAGGCCCACCCATCTGTGGCGGCAATCCCCCTGGGGGCGGGGGGCCCCCCATACCAATGATTGGAAGCCCCCTTCCGGCAGGCCTGCTAATACCCGGTCCGGCGGCTGCGACACCGGCAGCCGATGGGCCACCAGCAGTAGTCGCGCCTAAACGAGAAGAGGGGTCTGCTGGGGGCGGAGACTCGACAGATAAAGAAACGATGTGAAGTCCTCGCAAGATAATGAGACCTAGGGTGCGCTTTTCCTCCGTGATTTGTCCTGCGGTGCTGGCGGCCGGAGCGGCAGTTTTAGGTTTTCGCTTGATGCGGCGGAATTCTTCAGTATCCGCTAGAACGACATTCATGTGCTAGATAATATTGTTAGCTCGATTGATAGGTACGCGAGGCTTGCTTATATCCACCTTGTCAAATGCCAAAAGCGTCCCTGTTAGCTGGCGGCCATCTGTCATCGTAACCCGCATACGGTAGTTGATCTATACATCTATCAGCATTACGAAAACATATATCAATCATCTAGAGCTAATTCTCCTGTGGAGTAGGTAGTCACGCACGAGGTTGGCCTAGATTCAATCAGCGTCTTTCTCCACACCGGTCAACGAAGGAAGCTCCACAAGCCATAAGGATGAAGGAGTAGACTCACCATTTTTCCTTGCTGTTTTGATGACATGATTGCTAGTGGGACAGGGCAGGCCGCCTTTAAAGTTCCTCTGGTAACGATGATTGAGTAAATAATGCGGCTCACGGGGATGGTGAGCTCTCTAGAGAAGGATGGACGTAGTGCGAGGTGTGGTTGTCGATGTTGGCACCCTAGCTTAAATGCTTGGCAAGACAGAATAGCTGACTGATCTCTGAGTCAACAAGCAATCCAAGTCTTGGCACTAGGGTGAGTGTGACTGCCTCCCACCAACACACAGGGTAGAATTAGAGGTGAGGAAACTCTGCTGTGAATTAACGATAAACGACAGACGACGAGACGACCAAGGCCGAATACACCCTACCAACAACAACCAGCAAGCCAGATAACAACTACAATGGTCAGTTCTGCATTTTATCCCCTTCGTTCTCCAATTGTGTTTCTTCTAAATCCACACAATTCGAACTTTTCTTGGATTTGAAAAGGGACTAACGAGAATATCTTGAAAAATGAAGGCCGACACCAAATCCAAAGACACCAACCCCATGCGTGAGCTCCGTATTGAGAAGCTTGGTTTGTCCCCATAACCCCCTCGCTATTGTCGGAAACCCACAGCCCGAGCACTCGATCTCGAAAAAGAAGAATACCAGGAGTTAACGAAACCATCAGTTCTCAACATCAGTGTCGGAGAGTCTGGTGATAGGCTTACTCGTGCCGCCAAGGTGTTAGAGCAGCTTTCTGGCCAAACCCCCGTATATAGCAAGGCGCGCTACACTGTCCGTACCTTCGGTATCCGTCGTAACGAGAAGATTGCCGTGCATGTCACTGTCCGTGGACCCAAAGCTGAGGAAATCATCGAACGTGGGTTAAAGGTCAAGGAGTACGAGCTCCGTAAGAAGAACTTCTCTGAGACTGGTAACTTCGGTTTCGGCATCTCCGAGCACATCGATTTGGGAATCAAATATGACCCAGCTATCGGTATTTATGGAATGGACTTTTACTGCATCATGTGAGTTCTGGAAGTTAGCCCAGGTCTAGGCAGCAGTAGTCTTAGAAAGTGGTTAAACATGTGGGGGAAAATACTGATGGGTGGAATGTAGGTCCCGCCCCGGTCTCCGTGTAGCCAAGCGCAGGAGGTGCCAGTCAAGAGTCGGTGCTTCGCATCGTATCAACCAGGCCGACTCCATCAAGTGGTTTAAGGCCAAGTACGACGCCACCGTAAGGTAGACGAGCTTGGCTTAGGGGAAATCAAATAAAACACCTTAAAATGGAGTGCGGCAGGGGGAGTTATTTTCTTCTACTTTTTCTTTTTTCCTTCACGGGCACAATCTGTACTTAAAAACATTCCAATGGATGATGCCCAGGGTATTCTTGGGCACCAAAGGGGAAAAATCACCCATACCATAAACAGGGGTGCGCTATGAACCACTTTGATACTGAGGGATCTACCAACTGTGTGTCCGTGGCATACCTACCATGTGTTTACTACCACTGTTCGCTCTACTGTCTCTAAAAATGGAGTTGCTTCTCACCTGCCGCGAAGGGCCCAGGCCTTGGCCGCTCTGGGGATGCGGGGCTCGGCCCCTAGACTGAGTTGTAGAATGCTAAAAAAACCCGTCTGCGCGGGGACGAAAGACGGGCCTCAAACACAGCTGCGATGCCGCACGGGATCCCCAATATAACAAACCCTACCTCCACCCATAAAAACACTCCGAATAAGCGCCTCCAGCCCACACCCATACTACGCCCAGTCCTACATCACACAATTCCTGCAATTTGAGTGACGTGAGTGATTTCTCATGACGGCAGGTCCCACCTTATGGCGTATCATACCTCGATTTCCCTCCTAACTCTTATGATACTATCATAGTTAGATATATCCCATTCATAGGCTATGTACGTAGCGTCCCCCCCCCCCCCCAGATATTAAAAAGCGCGAAACTTATGGTATCATACTATTATACTAGTACTCCAAGACTAGTACTACCTTGCTTTACTAAGAACAAAAGCTATGTATACAAGGAAATAAATAGGGAGAGGGGCAACAGCTGCCTTCCCAAAAAGAAGCAATTTTTAATTTTTTTTTAATTTTTCTATTCTTACTTTTATATATTTTTTCTTTTATTTCTTTTATTTTTTATATTTTTTATATTTTTTTCATATCTCTTCCTTTGCCAACCCCCCCTCCCGTCTTCTGCTACCCGCCGATCGCCAACCTTTTAAGGTCTAGAGTCGGATTCTACCACCTCGTAGCAGGATTGTTAAACCCCACAGCCCTATTGATGAGGGCTAAGTTCTTCAATCTCCCAGTTCCCATAGTGCAGGATTTTTTAATTCTCCTGCCCTACATGACGGATTGTTCAATAATAACTGATTGTCAGCACGGATTGAACTCCTGAGCTCCCGCTAATTGCGCAGGAGTGTTAACCACTGCGCCAGCTAGGTATTTCATGAAATGTAAACTTGGGAACTAATATTTATCCTACTGGAAGCCCGATTTTGGGATTTTGATGGGTGGGCAGTGCGCCCCCACCCCCCCCCCCCGAGTTGCTGGTAGATTTCAACAGAGGTGTTTCTTACTCCTTAGCTGTTTAATGAGAGATTCTCTGCGGTTTAAAACAGAATCAGTGCCTTGTGCGCTTGTTACTCTCATACGATACGAATAGACAGCCCCCCGCAGGAGGTTGAGATTGACCGTGATTGTTACTGTGTTAAACTGGTTTCATGTCTTCTGCTAGGTGATTTACCGCAGGTACATGACCCTAATTGGGAGAATAGATGTATAAGGGCGGGTGGGTGGAGTTAGTGTTCCAGCATTAATCGCATTTGGTAGTCCTAGCGAACGGCATATCGCTTGCGTGGTAGGATGAGCTCAGATAAGTATGTCAAAAGGTGTTAATCATGCGTTAAATTTTGTGGGCGGAGATAAATCTTGGTGTGGCATCGGGGTTTTTGATGGAGGGGGATTTGGTGAGTGATCGGTTGTGATGAGGGGTAAATTACTGTATTACATGTCGTAGTGGTGAAGCGTGATATTGCGTACTTTTACGTGGGGTGCGAGATCGTGATGGTCTTTATGATATTACGGAATTGAATGTGGTGTATGAGATAGTTTGACAAATTCACAAGACCGGATCAGAGCACTCCTCGGAGCGTCGCTCCCCTAAGAGAAATGAGAAATGAAAGAGGAAAATCGGGAGGTTTAGTTACTCGAAAAACAACGTCTGCAGATCTCTAAATACATGCTATAAGGATGGCCCCCTATTTCTCTAACTTCGATGCCTAACATCATCCTGCATAGACCAATAATAGCTACGAAGAGTGTTGCGAACGGATCCGCCCGGAGAGCCGGGTAGATCCATGGCCGAGTTGCCCTCGCGATCTACCACCGTGAGGTCAAAAACCCTCCCTGACGAGAGCAACAGCGGCACCGAAACATCGCACCAGCAAGTATCCATAGCGGCCAGGAAGATTGGTGTGCGCCCAATACTGTCGGGGATGTTAACGTTGAGTCTATCGTCCCTCAAGAAATGTTGTACAGCTTCCTCCCGGTGCCACATGACAGCAGTGTAGAATGGTGTTACCCCGTGGATGTTTCGCATGTTGATGTTGATGCTTTTGTGGCTCATTAGTTGATGCAAGAGAGGTACTGCGCCCACTCTGGCTGCTATGTGTAGTGGCGTTCGGCCGTACGCATCGGTGGGGTTCGGGTCGATGTCGGGGTGGTCTAAGAGCAGTTGCGAGATAGGCTCCTGCTGGGCGAGTGCGGCTCCGTGGAGTGGTGTTGGGGCAGCTCGGCTGGCGAGATTGACGTCGGTTTCTGGGTGGAGGAGGAGCACGCGCACAGCCCCTTCATGCCCGTGCTTCACGGCCCAGAAAAGCGGTGTTCGGCCACTGTTGTCAACATAATTCGCGGTGAGTCCGCTGCTGAGTAGGTCCCGCACAATGTCGGTGTGCCCGGCGCTGGCGGCTGAGTGCATCGGTGTCAGGCCGGTGTCATCCCCGATATTCGGGTCCGCCTTGAAGTCATGGAGTAGGGCCCGCATAGTAGTTCGGAGCCCATTCTTTGCTGCCATATTCATGGCTGTTTGGCACGTATAGGTTTTCAGATTGACATCAACTTTCCCGGTCCCCAGTAGAAGGCAGATCATGGCTTCTTCCCCGGCGTCGGCTGCTTTGTGAATCGCGCTCTGACCCTTGAGGTCTCTCGAATTAACGTCAATTCTGCTGTCATTGAGCAAAAGTCTCGCAGTTGCTTCGTGTCCCCTCGCCGCCGCACCATGCAGTGGTAGCTCAGGCAGACCCTGCCCCCTGAGATTGACATCAACCCTCGGATCGTCTAAAAGAAGTTGGGTAATCGATTCCAGTGTTGGCCCGGCACTTGCAGCAAGGAATAGTGCAGATCTACCACACATTTCCGTAACGTTAGGGTTGAGTCGACTATCCGCTAGTAATAGGCGAGCTATATCTGCATCTTCCCCCTTCAAGGCTTGAACAAATGGTGACTCGAGGTCACCGTCTGGGCGGTTGATATCGACCCTGCTGCAGGCCAGTAGAAGCCGTACCAGGTCTCTATTCCCCTGCCGGACCGCGTGGTAGAAAGCTGTTTTACCCCCACCATCATAAGCATTGACATCGGTTCTCCTGTCATTCAGTAAAACTCCCACCATAGCCTCGTGGTTTATAGCGACCGCAATATGCAATACAGTCCTTCCCTCGTAATCCGACAGGTCGGTAAGGACCCTCTCGTCTTCTAACAGAAGCCGTACCACAGCTTCATTCCCACGACTCGCGGCACAGGCTATAGGCGTCATCCCAAGCCGGCTACTATCCCGTTGGTTCACGCAAGCCCCTTCATAGGCCAGCAAGACCCGGACCGTGGCCTCGTGCCCGCCATCTGCTGCGCTATTCAGCGGCAATGGTGACCCAAAGAAGGTATCTTCCCCGATCAAGGAACTCGGAACGATGCCGCATTCGAGTAGCAAACGAATTGCTTGTGCGTCCTTTATCACCTTTTCGAAAACGTGTGCGGCACAAACGTAGGAGGCGGCCCCCATGCGTACGAGCCTTTGGACCAAGTCTCTGTCCTCGCGAATTGCTGCGGAGGAAAGTAGTCTTTCGCAAAAGTGGAAGGGTCGAGCCCGGAATATGCTCTCCACCAGAATAGAGCCGAGAAATGTGAGACGCCGACATGTCTGGATGAGAGAGTTGATATCGGGTGGATCGTACTCTTCAGTTATTAGAAATATAAGCTCGTTCGGCAAATCAAGAAGTGACATGCTTTGGTTTTGTCGTGGGTTTAGCTGAGTCTATTGTGTGAGTGCTATGGTGGCAGGTCAAACTTTCACAACCCGGGCTGAGTTTACAAGGCACCGGAGGACTGAGAATCTCGTTAGGACCTTAGGGTTGCCTTCCCCGGTTAGGTCTGCCGCACCCCCTCTTTTTCCTCGTCCCATCCCAACTGGGGCTGAGAGAGAATCTCTTCGCCGTGTTTCTCACCCCCAGCAGCAGGTTGATACCCCCTGTCGAGAGCGTGCGAGTTAAGGGCATCCAACAAGAAAGTGGGTGGAAATGCCTATAAATGCTGGGTTAGGTCAAGATTACAGTACAAACCTAAACCTCGTCCCAGCTATCATACTGGCATTAACGAATAATATGATATTATCATAATATTATCATACAATTAACTTTTGAGTGCCGCAACAAATGTCTACAAAATATTCAACAAAGGAAAAAAAAGATCCTTCCATACCCCAAGTGTCCAAATAGTAACTCAAGAAACTGTAGTATCGGCATCCGGGCCCGACAACACACCGAACCTGAGGTTGGACCCGGACGAGGACACAAATACCTATCCAGCTTTCCTACACCGTGACGAATAGATGCTTGGAACATAAGAATCACAGGCTTTTGATACATTTACTGCTATAGCACCTCCATTTCCTTTCAGGTAGCTTGTCCTGGGTATCGTCTAGATCTTGGTAGTAGCGTTTGCTTCGTCCTTGCTTCTACAAGCAAAGAGCACAGATGAGGAGAACCCCCGCCTACCTAGCCAAGACTATCCATGGGGAATGCTATTCTTGCTAGACTAAACAAATTTGGGTTCCGTTGTTCCCTAATCGCGTGCCATCCTCAATAGCTCTGCCCTATAACGAACGCTAGAAATTCGGGATTTTTTGTTCATTATAGCGAGGTTTTGGAAGAAATTCCTTATAGCGAGGGCAATTTGTATGAGGGCAGGGGTGTAAATTTCCAGAGGGTTCATTCACAATAGCGAGGCTTCCCTTATAAGTCGTCCATTCTAGCGGGGTGCGACTATAGTATCATACTATCATACCTTATTAGGAGCCTGGGAACAGATACCGGCACCTCAGTAGCGGCAGCCGTCTTCAGAGATACCATAAGTGGCACGTGCCACTACCGATATTAGAGATGCAGCAAAGCAAGCCGCGAGGTAGAGGCTACAGAACTGTCATTCTGTTAGATTTTGGTGATGATAGAGCACAGGTTTCTGAGAACCTAGCTGACTAACCCAAAGTCTACACTACCGGTAAGTCTATAAACGGCACATGCTATCTGTGCACGTGATGTGGAGACTCTATGGGTAGGAACCGCGACCTGGTCTCTTTCACAAACCACCCAAGAACCCCTCCAATCACCAACCCGCCTTTTTGTGCCTTCACCACTCCCAATTCCCCCAAGCGCAAACTATACAAATCAGGAGAATGTCCACCTCCACCATTCAGCGGGAAAATCCCACCCACCCAGAATACCAATACCTAGACCTCATCCATAACATTCTAACCAGCGGCGAGCACCGACCAGACAGGTACAATACAATACTCCTTCTCCACTACCCACCCACCAAAACCAAAATCTAACGACTCCTCCCCCATCAAAATAGAACAGGAACAGGAACAATCTCCCTCTTCGCACCCCCACAACTCCGCTTCAATCTAAAAAACCACACATTCCCCCTCCTAACGACAAAGCGCGTCTTCCACAAAGCCATATTGCACGAACTCCTCTGGTTCATTTCCGGGTCGACCAGCAATGCCCCGCTCTCAGCGGTGGGCGTGAAGATCTGGGAAGGCAACGGATCGCGCGCCTACCTGGACAAGATCGGGCTGACGGAGCGCGCGGAGGGTGACCTGGGCCCCGTCTACGGCTTCCAGTGGCGGCACTTTGGCGCCGAGTACGTCGACTGCAACACGGACTACTCGGGCCAGGGCGTGGATCAGCTTGCGGACGTCATACACAAGCTCAAGAATAACCCATATGACCGGCGCATCATCATGAGTGCTTGGAATCCGGCAGATCTGGCGAAGATGGCGTTGCCGCCCTGCCACATGTTTGCCCAGTTTTATGTCTCGTACAAGGAGGGGAAGGACAGGGGGGCGTTGAGCTGTGTGCTGTATCAGAGGAGTTGTGATATGGGGCTTGGTGTCCCGTTTAATATCGCTTCGTATGCGCTTCTGACCATAATGATTGCTCATGTGTGTGGCTTGGAGCCTGGGGAGTTTATACACACTATGGGGGATGCGCACGTTTATGTCGATCATGTGGATGCGTTGAAGGGCCAATTGGAGAGAGTTCCTAGGGAGTTTCCTACTTTGAAGATTAATAGGAAGGTGGATGATATTGATGACTTCAAGTTCGAGGACTTTGAACTCGTGGGGTATGATCCGCATCCTAGTATCAAGATGAATATGTCTGTATGATAGGAAGGCAATTATGGCTAGGGGTTGTTGTTTAGAGTTAACGACGCTCGATACCATGCCTTTTTCCTATCAACATTTGCACCGGGTGAAAAAAAAGAAAGAAAAAGTCTATGAAAGCCTAGGTGGAACTGTAGAGGCTTAACTAATATAAAGAAATATGAAGAGAAGGAAAAACTCCAGATACGCCAACCTAAAAAATACGGAGGAAAGGGTGAAAAGAATTCGACAAACACCACCACCAAGCCTTATCGATACCTGAATACTACAAAAGAGATCACTACTAGAGGGATAGGAGGGGAGATCTCCTACCCGTTCACATCTCTGTAACCTAGTCCCATTGGACCCGATATAGTAAGAAAGCCAAACCAAAACTGAATCCTTAAAGTAGCTTATGCCCGTTCTTCGCTCTACCACCCCGCTCCCCTCGAGGTAGTCTCTCTCTAATAACCCTCCCGTCACCGTGGGCGGTAGAACTACCCGTCCTCCTATCCCACGTAGCCCTCTCCCCACTTCTGTCATTACTGCTAACATTCCCGCCTCCATTCCTCCCTCCGCTATCACCTCCATTCTCTCCCTCCTCAATCTCAAATCCCAATCTCTGCGTCAGCTCAATCAAATCATGTGTCGCAAAATCCTGTGCCTTGGCAGTCCACTTCCTCACAAACCCCTCAATCACTCCGCCGACATTTCCCAAACCGGCACTAGTCCCCTGGGCAAGCTCCATGAGCGCTTTTGTGATAGATTCTTCAGCATGTAGTTCTACTCCCGCTCCACTTCCAGAACCTCCGAGTGCGCCAACCCCGGGAGTCATTCCTCTAAACACACTGCTTTCGTCGTCTAACGGCGGGGTGCCGAAGCCGGTAGTTGTACCAGCAGACACACGCTCTTTTCGCCGGCGCGGTGGAAAGTGTGAGAGCCTCTTGCGAGCTAGACGGGCGATCTCGACTTGACCGATACCATCTATCATTACGTAGGATTCGTGTCGGTAGCCGCGCTCTTCTGCCGCGGCTTTCTCTTCAGGTGTGGGTTCTTTTGGGGGCGATGGTGAATTTGCTTGCTGGTCACAAGTGAGCTCTAGGTTTAGCAGGCCTACGGGCCTCCCTTTGACACCGCAATCTTCAACCGGTAGGAGGAGAATTTTACGCCGTTGCACGCTATCGTTCGGCCACATCCCGTTCGCACGGCGGAGGACACTGGCGTGGATGCTGTACATTATCACTACGCCCTCAAGGGTATCCGTGGGTTTGACGTGGTGGACGTAAGCCAATACGTCCCTTTCAGCCTCGGGCGCGGACAGAGGCGTGGGATCGTCTGTAGGGTCCGGGGAAGTAGATCTTTTATGGGGCATTTTCCGACTCCTAGTGCTACTCCGTAAGGAAGGTTCGTCGAGATTGAATCTCCTAGTGGAACGAGAGCGAGCTTCGCCATTACCACTGCCACCAACACCCTTTGAAGAGCCAGCCTCTGTGATGGGAATCTCCCCTAGCCAGCTCCCCGAGCTATGACTTCTCCTCCCCCCTCTCCCTTCACTACCCGGTGTCGTTGTTCCATCCGTTGGTCGTCTCCTCCGCCGAACAGCCGCTGCTGCCGGTTCGTGCGGTTGCGTTGCGGGAGAATCCGACGCAGCGGCTGCCACACTGCTACCCAGAACTGAACTTGCCAGGCCATGTAGGGCACCCCATTGAACGCCCCATCCACTGTCTACGCTACCACCACTTCCTCCACCGTTCGTTGTTGCTATTGTTGCTATTGTTGCTGTAGTCGCTGTCGTTGCGGTCGCGCTCCCGTTGCTCTTCTGGGGGTTCGACGTTCGGGATGGATGCTTTGCAGGTAATGGTTGGTGGGACTTACTCGCGGCGGATGCAACGGAACTTGGGAGGGAGTGTGAGGATGAAGTCGAGTTCATCCTTCTGAACGTAGTCGTCGTGGAGGTAAATGCATGTATGATAATACTCAATTATCACCCGCCTTTTTTGGTATTATTAACGTGAAAGATGAGCTCGCGGATGTGTGATGAGGGTGTTTCGTGGTTTGGTTCGAGCTGTTAGTGGTGGGAGTGAGGGTGGGGGGCTATGGTGTGTGGCACCGGTATGGTAATGTGAGACGCCCAAAGGGTTGGCATGGATGGCTCGGTCGGGGGGGAGGGATGGGTAGACTATGTGGCCACTATTTAGCCTTTTCGAGAGGGAGAGTACCGGTATCGTAAGGATAGGCAGTCCTTTTTACATTCTTTATTCGTCCTATCGAGGACTTTGGTTCGTTGAATGGTGTCGAAGGCTGCAGGAGTGAATGCTTTCTATTCCTGGGGCGTGTTGACTAAAAGGAGGTCTTGCTGTTGGGTTGGGCCCTTGTGAGAAAGCTTTGCCGGGATGGCTTGGCTCACATTTTCTCACTCGAGGTGATGTTTTGGTAACTTCATTTTTCTCGGGCCCTGCGTGCAGTACTGTACTTGCAATCTCATCGTGTTTTCGGAATCAGGTATTATTAAATATTTAGGTATTACATCTATTTCTGAAGATGGCTAGCGGTTGTTACAGGTATTTGTATCCTATATTTTCTGAGCACATCAGGCTTTTTACTCAAGTATATTTCTTACTCTTTTAACTTACACTCAAGTTGCTTAAAGTACAGAAATAAGAGTTAACAGTACCAGCTAAATCTATTTCCTCCACTCCCCACCCTCAACCTCCCTCCGATGTTGCTACTCTTAGGTTGTCTCTTGTCTAATCCTCATTCAATCTGCAGTATCATAGGTACAGTTACCCAGTGAGTGAGTGAGTGATTGAGTGAGTGACTAAGTAAGTAACTGAGTGAGTGGACGACGGGGCGACTGGGAGCCTGAGCGAGTGAGTGAGTGACTGGGAGATTGGAAGCCTGGGCGAGCGAGTGGGTGATTGAGTGAGTGACTGGATGAGTGAGTGAGCGAGTGAGCGACTGGGCAAGTGAGTGAGCGAGTGAGCGACTGGGCAAGTGAGTGAGCGAGTGAGCGACTGGGCAAGTGAGTGAGCGAGTGAGCGACTGGGCGAGTAAGTGAGCGAGTGAGCGACTGGGCGAGTAAGTGAGCGAGCAACTGAGCGATTGGGCAACTGAGCAAGTAGGCGACTGAGCGAGTGAGCGAGTGAGCGAGTGAGTGAGTGACTGGGCGAGTGAGTGAGCGACTGGGCGAGTAAGTAAGCGACTGAGCGAGTAAGTAAGCGACCGGGCGAGTGCGTGAGCGACCGTGCGAGTGAGTGAGCAACTGGGCGAGTGAGTGAGCAACTGGGCGAGTGAGTGAGTGACTGGGCGAGTGAGTGAGCGACCGGGCGAGTGAGTGAGCGACCGGGCGAGTGAGTGAGCGACCGGGCGAGTGAACAAGTGGGGGAGTGAGTGAGCGAATGGGTGAGTAAGTGAGCGACTGGGCGAGTGAGAGAGTGAGTGACTGAGCGATTGGGCAACTGAGAGGATGGGCTAGTGAGCGATTGGGCGAGTGAGAGATTGGGCGAGTGAGCGATTGGGCGAGTGAGCGATTGGGCGAGTGAGCGATTGGGCGAGTGAGCGACCGAGCTAGTGAGTAAGGGAGCGATTGAGCGACTGCCTGAGTGAGCGACTAAGCAAGTGAACAAGTTGGGCAATTAAGCAAGTGCCTGAGTAGGCGACTGAGCGAGTAAGTGAGTGAGCGACTGAATGACTGAGTGTGTGAGCGAGTGAGCGATTGAGTGAGTAAGTGCCTGAATGAGCGACTGAGTGAGCGCTTGAATGAGCGACTGAGTGAGTGCCTGAATGAGCGACTGCGTGAGTGCCTGAATGAGCGACTGAGTGATTCAGCAAGTGAGTGAGAGAGTGACTGAGCGAATGAGTGAGTGAGTGACTGAGGGCATAAGTGAGTGAGCAAGTGAGCCACCAAGCAATTGAGGAAGTGAGTGATTGAGTAACTACCGAATGAAACACAATTTTTTTATCAAGGTTAGCCGGGGAAATCATTGCCACCTTCGGCAGCAATAACAGCAGCCAGCCGGCGTGGCATTGACAAAATAAGATTGTTGATATATTCAACAGATAAATGCTGCCATTCATCAACTACAATTGTCCGAATCGTGCTATCCTGATAGTTCCATCCAATTCTAGCCTTCACTCGTGCTTTAATATAGTTCCATACCTGTTCAATGGGGTTTAGATCGGGCGAACATGGAGGAAGACGAATTCGTTCAAAGCCATTATCCAAGGCTTCTGCGATGTTGTAGTCCTTGGTATGTGAGGGAGCTCCATCCTCCAAGAAATAGAGTAGCTCATGTCGTCTAGACATTTGGGAAAAGAGGAAAGGGAAAATCTTAGCCCGAAGAATGCGTTCCCGGTAGAGATACCAGTCAAGGCCGCCTTTCCGCTTGCTGCTTCGTGTTTTTGTTACCGGAACTGTATGCGGCTCGCCGAGAGAGGTGAAGTACTGGTAGTCCTCGGTATCCATGCCAAATTCTCGTTCAAGATGACCAATCGCAGCCTGTCTTTCTGCCTTAGTCTCAATTGGCGTCGGAAAGAAATAATATGGAAGCTCGCATCCTGCATATCCATACATGATCCCGCCCCAAAACATGGCTGCTTGACCTTTTGGAAACCGCTTATCAAGATTTTGGGGAAGATATTGCTCTCCAGCTCTCCGTAAAACACCTCTTGCATGTGCGGAGCGAAGTGCACTTGCTTCAAACAGGGACTCATCAGTAAAAAGAACTTTTGTGAAATCAAAGTTGCGGTACTTGATGGCCCAGGCTAGTCGCGCAGCTTTGGCATTCGCATTTAAAAAGGGCTTTCTGGTAGGGCGGCAGCGGTGGATACCATCTGAGGTCAAAATATTTGATAGCGTGTTACTGCAAATTTGCAGTCCGGATTCACTCACTAACTCATGCAGTGTTTTCCGGCAATGCAATGCGTCTTGCAAAGCAATCTCAATAACTCGCTTCTTCTCCTCCTGTGTCAGTGCTTGATTCTGGCCCTTGATTGCTGTAGGTCTTGGACGAAGATTTTCTTCGGAGCATGGATCGGGGATCTTGGTTTCAAGTATACGAAGAGTAGAAAACCGAATAATGTCTGAGCAGGTAGAAAGAGGAATATTTGTTGCAGCCGCTATCTCTTTCAAGGAAAGACGTTGATTGCCACGAAGATTTGCAAGTCCGACAATCTGCCCCCGCTTTGCTAAAGAGGTTGTAGGTCCTCGCTGTTTGGGCAACATCTTTTCTGCTTGACAACGATTTCAACCTGAAGGACTCCGAGACTCTGATCCTCCATTCTTTCCTCTTCTTATATTCCTTTCATTCCAGCTCCGAGTCTTACAACAAGTGAATACTCCTTCTCGTCATTATGAGAACCAGTTAGACTACTATCATCATGATGATGATTGTCGGCTGCATTATCCTCCTTCAATTACATCCGTCATACTACACAAGATCTCTTATCATTTTCACGTACTTTTTAATACATTTTTAGCAACCGTATTCCGAATACGCGATGAGATTGCAAGTACAAGTGTGATCATCCAGAACGAGTTTTCATTATACCTAGGTGTATTGTAATTTGTAACTTCGCATATATTTAATTTAACTAATCCGCGAGATAACTATTCTCCGATCCCCTATTTAGGTACTCCTTCTCAACAAGCTAACTCTCCAAGGTTCTTGACCACGCTCTTAGAGTATTTTAGGAGCCTCGGTTTCGCGGGATTTCTGGGCCGTGGGGTGAAGTGAACCGCAGGGGCCTAACCCGTGAGCGTGCTTCCGCGAATATTTCACAGAGAACTCATGGCAATCATAACCCTCGGGGTATCCTCTAAATTTGGCATCCCTCCGTGCCGCAATCTCAGGTATGATACTCATGACAATACTTTCCTTTTCAACTACCTGGATCGGCCATCTGACACCTCTTTCTTCTAGTGGCTCCTTTTCGACTCTTGCACTTGCTCCCTCTCCGTGGGCACCCTCTTGTGTGCTAATGTCATAGGTGTGGGTACCCAACCAAATATCTACTACGCATGATTTGGCGATCCGTTCTATCAGGTATCATTGATGACGAGAGAGAATGGATGGGAGGGGTGAGAAAAGTCGACTTCTGATCGGGCCGAGTATGTAAGAGATGGTGATGTAGGCGCTGGTGGAAGAGCAGTATTGCCAGAGAAGGTGTATTTGGGCTTGTGGCTGGGTTGAAGCCATTTGGGTTGCAGTTTGGCCTACTTTGAGTTAGTAGGCTATGGTAGGTATGTGGGTGGGGAGTACTCAGGGGGATAGTAGGGTCAAAGTATGGGTTGGTAATATTGGTTAGCGGTGGGTCTTATGGAAAGCTGGAAACCATGATGGAATAAGGTAGCTAGTCTAGCGAGGTGTGCCCGAGCTGGAGGGGAGACTTTTAATCAGAAGGCAACTAGCTTATTATGCGTCTCACCGAGCCAGAGGAGGCTGGTAGACAGCGGAGCAATATGATACCTGAAAATACGATGCTAAAATCTCCCCGGGCCCCAACTGCAGCTCCTTATGTAGACCTCGTGCAGCTCCATGCGGATCCTTCGCATCTTGTGATTCTAGCTCTGTAAACCAATGGGCCGTTTCGTGGCTGCGCTGGGGATTGCGAACGTTTCCTGCTCCTGGGGGCGTTTCCATCCTCTGTCCCGGTCCCTGGCTATTCAAATTAACAGCGGGATGTCGGTGATCCACAGCACTCCGCGCAATCTAGGGCTGCGGGGTGAGGGGTTGCGGATGTGGGTAGTTGCTTGGGCACTTCCTAGCGAGTTACTTTTCGAGGCAGGTGGGATGATTGGAATAGGCTGAATGATTGAGATATGGTGTCAGGGGAGCAGCAAAAGTACAGATGAGCAGGCTCCACCAACAACACAGCGCAGGTAGATGCGATGGGCATGAGGATTAGAGGGACTAAAAGGACAACAATGGCTGAGAGGATAATGAAAACAAAAATGAGCAACCCTGGATAGCAATCTTCCCTCCCTTCTTATGTTTAATAATTTACTTTCTCTTTTGTAGCCAGCATGCGAGCCAGTGTGCAAATTAGGAACTCTAGGAGACTGTCCATTTTTACCATTTCTACCTGAACTGGTGGTTGATACTTAGTAGGTCATGTTCAGGCATATATGAAATTTCAACTGATAATAAGCCTGAACGGGTCTTGAGTGCTCTTTCCTGGTTGTTCCTTATTTTATAAGAGCCTCAGGATAGGGTAGAGGGATGACAAAGCTATTCTGGTGAGATATATGGAGTGGCTCTTGCTCATTTAGTTGCATAGAGGAAGTATCGTAACATAGGAGTGGAGGTTTTCACTTAGTTTGCTGCTGCTGCGCGGTATGATACCAGCACTTAGAGACGATCTGAAAGCACGGCAAATCCTTATCTACGATAACCCTAGATCTTAGATCCTCGAGTGACTCCCGATGACCTCGCCTCCAGCCCTAGCAATTTGCCGTGTTCTCGGTGTCACGATGTCATTTGAATGGGCAAGGGAGCCTCGGGTGAAAGCTTCCTTCCCAAGGTTTCGTTCGTTTTCTGAGGCCTCCATCGCGCTGAGTCAGCCACAAGGTCGCCAAGACTTAACACATGTCTGGCAACTCTCAGAAAAATTCACAATAACCTGCTCTCTGTGAGCCACGAATTCGGTTCGCCAAACCTCTACTATACTCTGCCCCCCCCCTCCCTCAACAAATTTTTCTTTCTCCTCCTTCGCTGCTGCGGGTGCGAATAATATAAACGGAAAATGGCTGCAACTACAGGTCGCAAGACAAAGCTTCTCATAGATCTCTTCCTTCTTGCCGCCACGGTCTGACTGCCCCCTCCGACTCCCCTATTCTGCCCAATGATACGGTGCTGACATAGAGCAGCAAGTTTCGGCGTATTATCTTGTCAAATGGCTGATCAGTTACCGAGACCCCGAGCGCGAGAAACGGGATATGATCAAGAAGAAGTCCAGCGCTGTTCTACGACGATTGGACGATAATAACCAACGGCAAGGTGGGAAGGGCCGGCTGGAGAGGACCACTTTCACCAGCTACGAGCAGACCATCTTGACCGAAGTTGTTGCTCCGGAGGATATCCACGTTACTTTCAATGGTACATTCCCAAGTCGATTCCATGGTTTAATGGGGGTTTTTCGGAAGCTCATTTTTCTTGTGGTGGGGGGCGAACAGACATTGGCGGCCTGGACAGCATTATCGAGGAATTGAGGGAGGCCGTAATCTACCCACTTACCGTGTTCGTTGTATCCCCTCCCTACTGTACGGCCTTCGGTTGTCACTGACAGAGCTTATTAGACCGGATCTGTTCTCCACCTCGTCTAACTTGTTGTCCGCTCCCAAGGGCGTTTTGCTTTATGGTCCCCCAGGATGTGGAAAGACTATGCTTGCGAAGGCTCTTGCTCGCGAATCTGGAGCCTGCTTTATTAATCTGCATATTAGCACCTTGACTGAGAAGTGGTATGGTGATAGTAACAAGCTAGTATCAGCAGTTTTTACTCTAGCGAGAAAATTGCAGCCCACGATCGTCTTCATTGATGAGATTGATGCTGTTCTGCGAAGTAGGTCTCTCTTTTTTCTCTATTGAATGGGGAATGAACACGTACTGATAAAGTGATTGAACAGGTAGAAGCAGCTCGGACCATGAGGCCAGCACCATGGTTAAAGCCGAATTCATGACACACTGGGACGGTCTCCTCTCTTCTTCTCCCACTACCGGTAATGCTAGTCAGATCTTGATTCTCGGTGCTACCAATCGTATCCAAGATATCGATGAGGCTATCCTCCGTCGTATGCCTAAGAAGTTTCCCATTAATCTCCCGTCTGCGCCTCAGCGCCAACGTATTCTGCTGTTGATCCTTAAAGGTACTAAACTTTCTCCGAATTTCGATATGGAAGAATTGGTCCGCAAGACAGCTGGTATGTCTGGCAGTGATCTTACTGAAGCATGTAGAGATGCTGCGATGGTTCCCATCAGGGAATACATCAGGAGTTTCACTGGAGATGAGGGTAAACGTCGTTTGGAGGCCGGAGGCCGAGGTGGTATTAGTCGTGACGAAGTAAGAGGTGTGGAAAACTCTGATTTCTTCAGAAAGGGCACTGGCGGCAGAAGACCTGTCGAAGATGAAGTAATGGAGGGCTTCGAGAGGGCCGTTGGTGAAGTCCGCGAACGAATAGAGGAGCTGAGGGGGAATGAGGAGTTTCGAGAAGCCGAAGAAACTAGGGTAGATTGATGTTTGTCCGAACAAACCAGACACTGGGGGCGTGCTTTTACACATCTCTTTTTCCGCCCTTTCTTTTTTAACCTTTCCATTTAATAGCTTGGCTTTAGGCAGGGGGATGGAGTGTGGAGTAACATAGATATCATTTCGGGGGGGGTTTTATTTTACTGGTTTTCTCTCTTCTGCTAGTTGGATAATATTGGATAGAGACATGTGTATAAGTATCAGTCGGAAAGTATATGATGGGAATTCACTATTTGTTCTTGTCTTGGAGTCATTGGACGTCGTCACCCGACTACCGGTATCTGGTAATTTGTAATTCTTACCACTCCCCACCTCTTCTTAGAACCGGTAATCATGCTACTCAAAGGGAATCTCTCACAATATAGTAGATCATTTGTCTTTCGCATACAGATTGCTCATCCGTCACTCGACAAATGTAGATGACAATGGAGGCGCCGCATCATGAAAAGAAAAAAAGAGAACGCAAACAAATGTTATCTCCATCCCTATTTTTATTTCCATTAATTATGTACCGTCATACCCTCAATGGAAAAAGGGCACGACGAACTCCCCTCTCTACTACTCGCCCACCACATAGCTACTCCTCCATAGCATCAACAACCGTAACCTCCATCGTGGCCGACACCCAATAGGCACTAGGCCGAATCACGAACTCGGCCGTGGCGACACCAAACAACTTTAGTAGTGCGGCCTGCTTAGAATCCAACTTCTTCCCCTCCCTGCACACCACGAACTCCTGGTCTAGCCGGACCTTGCCATTCACCAATCGAGTCGGCATGCCGAACCCTCTGACCGCGGTCTCGAGCGAGTGTGCCATGGGCACGTCATCCTCCTGTCGCACGTTACCGCCGGTGGAGTACACAATCCCGGCGGGGACGGTGAACGTGATGGGCGAGACGGCGTTCATACGTGCGTAGTCTAGCTTGCTGAAGTTCTCAAAGTAGGCGAGTATCTCCTCCGCTGGCCGCGAGGTTATCAGTAACCCGACATTGCCGGTTAGGTACTTATTCAGCGCGCTCAGGTTGGGCCGGTATTCGTCGGAGGCGGAGGTGCCGAGGGCTTTGGCCATTACCTTGGTTTTTCCGAAAAATAATCTATATTTTTTGTTAGTTTAGCCAACTTGCCGATATGGGAGGGGGTGGAAGAGAAGGGGGTCACCTAGAATCGCTAAGGTCAGTGCGAACTTCCTTGAGATGGGTATTCCGCATGTTGTCTACTGAAAAGACGAATATGATCTGGTGCTCGTCGATGCTCTCGCGGATTTTCCCGTACAGGCGCTCGTTGTTTTCTCTGCCGGGGCGCTTGTCGGTTTTTGTCAAGGAGACGACTTTCGATCGTTTGCTGCGGGGCATCCTTCCTCGATAATATGTTCTTCTTTTTTCGAAAGGTTGATCGTGGAATTGGGGTTTTTTGTTGGTGCGGTCTTGGGCGACGTTAGAGGCAAAAAGTACAGGGTGAGGTGGGGGATGTTTCTGCTCTGCTCTCTCTTCCACTTTTTTTCCTTCTTTTCCTCTTTGGGCTGTAGGTTCGGTGGGGCCAGTGGGATTGCCAAGCTTTCACTGACTTTCAGCCTCTTGGTGGGGTTGACTTTCCAGACAAACTTTATGCATGACACATTGAGCTATCCTTTGCTTACCACAATATCGACGACAACCAACCGGTATCGGTAATTGCGGAGACCAGAAGAAAAGATGTTGACGTATATGGACTATGTACAGAACGCCTTCTACCAGGCAACCTCCTGGGACCCCGACAATTCATATGTAAACCTCACCGCAACAGCTCGAGGTATCAATCCCCCTCCCTCCCTACCTTGCTACCAGTAGCTAATAAACATCCCCCCAAAGCACTGCTCGACTTCCCCACCCCCCGCGGTCTAAAGATGAACATCTCCTCCCTCTCAACACCCAAGTTCGGCACCAGCTACTCCCTCAGCAACCTTGGCGTTGTGGATGGCAGCGTCTCGTATTTATACTCCAGTCTCCCACTACGCAACGTGCGTCGTAGCGTAGAGGTAGACCTGCACGACGTGACTACGGGATACAGGCAACTGGAGGAGTTGCGGCCGCCGGGTGATGAGCGCTTTTGGGAGGTCTGGAAGGGGGGTACTAGGGTCGACGGAAGAAGTGGGGGCTGAGTGCATTCCCTTGGATTTTATAAATTGTGGATGGAGGAGGAAGGGTGAGGGGGAGGTTTTCTAGGCTAATTAAAGAGAGGGAATGATGGTGGGGAGTAGATATGTTACTATTTGGTAGGATGTATTTGCCAACTAGTACGCTTGAGGCGTTATATCTCAGGAGGATGAAGCCTACGACGCAGTTTCGGATCACGGGGGTTAGTGATGGGAGGTTGAAGTCTGGAGGGACTGTATGTTTTTTCTCTCTTCTCCCCTTCCTCCCTCACTCATTTTCCACACGGATCTCATAGTATTGTCTAGTTAATGTGGAAAGGGGAGGTAGATAATGGCCATGATGCAACACGACTTTGGTAAGTGGTCTGGGGAGTACCTATACAGCACGGATGGCGCTTTGATTGGCGCACGGGGGCTCTACAACTTCGGCCGGGATCCCAGGAAACAGCCAAACCCCCCGCCACGAACCTCCGACGAAAAGGCCATCGGGAGGTTCAGTATGGGCGCAGAATTCTATTATGGGATACTTAACAAGTCTGCCGGGAGTAACCCCCCCTCCAATTCCCCTCCCAATCCCCTCCCACCATCTAACGGTAAAAAAAACCTCCCCCGCAGTGTCCACAGGTCTGCGCTACACCACCCTCCCAACACACCCTAACGCACCAACAACCATGACACTTACACTAACACCGCTAATGGGCTCACTGTCGGCAACCTACGCCATCAAAGCCGGTGAGGTGGCCTCCTTCTGTAGTCGCTTCGATTTCAACATGTACAGTTATGAATCGGACCTCTCACTCGGCTGCGAGGTCTGGCGTAGGGAGGATGTGGAGAAGGAGGACTTTGCCGGCGTTTTGAAAGCGAGGATTTCGCAGACAAGCGGTATTGGGCTATTGTGGGAAGGGAGGTTGAAGCATCTGCTTTTCAGCCTGGGGGCTGGAATTGACTTGCGGAGGAAGGATCAGTTGGTCAGAGCTGTGGGGTTAGAGTTACAGTATTCTTCGTGACGTTAGATAGGTGGTATGTTACCAAATAGAGGGGAAAACAGAGAGCTCCTAGGCTAATTCTGTCCAAGAATGCGTAGGCGTCGATCACCGATTACTACCTTGCTTCCTGGTGCACCATTGGAACCGGGCAATGAATCATGTAATGTCACTCGATTACTGTCGCCGAGTGAAAACTAAAAATGAGCCATCCGTTTACATAGTCCAGGAGCCATGTATTCCCAAGAGTAAAGAGAAAAAGTTGAAGGGTATAAACACCCCATCTACAAGGTCCTTTTTGTGACCTCCCATCTGTCCTCCATAACAAAAGAAACTAGATTATCGCACAAGCCCCTTATAACCTTGAGACCACCGCTTCGGTGTACTGGGATCTAGTGGCGGTACCACCCAAATCCTTGGTTAATGCCTGCCCCTCAGCCAACGTGTCGAAGATCGCCTTCTGTATCTTATCAGCATGGCTGTTCAAGCCCATGTGTTGGAGCATCATCACAGAGCTCAATAAAAGGGCAGTAGGGTTGGCAAGATCCATGCCAGCAATGTCAGGAGCAGAGCCGTGCACGGCTTCGAAAATTGAGCACTCGTCTCCGATATTACCGGAAGGAGTGAGTCCGAGACCACCGATCAACCCGGCACACATGTCAGAAAGAATATCTCCATATAGATTGGGCATAACCAAAAGGATATCTCGGTAAAGGTTAGGGTTAGTAGTCATCTGTCGAGATGGTTAGTGTAACCTAACAGATGTTAGAGGACAGTGCATGCCTTTAAGCAGACATTGTCTAACAATTCTTCCGAGAACTCGATGTGAGGGAAGTCCTTTGCGACCTCTCTAGCAGTGCTCAAAAAGAGTCCATCGGACATCTTCATAATTGTCGCCTTGTGGACAGCGCGGACCTTCTTCTGACCAATTGCCTCAGCATGTTGGAATGCGAACCTCAGAACCCTCTCAGATGCCTCGCGTGTGATCAGTTTGATAGACTGAACCACGCCCTCGACAACCTCATGTTCAATCCCCGAGTATTCCCCCTCGGTGTTCTCACGGATCAATATAGTATTGACGTCGTCATAGGGGGTCTTATAACCAGCGATCGAACGACAAGGGCGAACGTTGGCGAAAAGATTGAATGTACGACGAAGAGTAAGGTTCAGGGAGACGTGCCCTGTGCCGACAGGAGTCTGTAAAACCATCAATTGATGCTGAAGAAGAGAAATGGGAAAAAAAATCCTACAGCGAGAGGTCCCTTAAGAGCAACCAAGTTCTTCTGCACAGAATTAATTGCTGTGTCGGGAATCGTGGTTTTTCCGTCCTTGAGAATTGGAGTGACATCAACCGATTCCCATTCAATAGGGGTCTGTGCAAACATTAGCCGCTTGCGCCACAAGGCCATGGAGATGCCCCAAAAGTTTCCCTCAAAAATGCAGGAGGGGCGGAATATTTTGAGAGTCGTGCTGAGGGTTCTGGGGGTATGATACCGGTACGCACCTTAGCTGCGGAAAAAATGTCCTTAACGCTCTTGGAAATTTCAGGCCCGATACCGTCTCCCTCGATGAATGTTACAGTATAGTTTCCCTAGTTCAAATGAATCAACGTTGTGAATTTCCCGGTCCGACGGGGCGGAGTAGAGCCCGTTATCATCTCGGGGGTGATAGATTCATATCGCTCGAGCCAAAAAATGTCTCGACTGTCGATGCAGTCTGCGGTTTTTCTTTCTTTTCTTTTTCCCAGGGACATGGAAGGGGACGGCAAACATTTGAATTCTTAGCTCCCTTGAACTGAGCGACCTTGCTGTCAGAGTAGAACCTATTTCCTTGAATCTAGCATAGTTTGACGTCAGCCTATATAATCTTCCACTCTTATCTCTTGCGGGGGAAAAAGCAAATAAGATTCTCATACCAAAAGAGACCTGGTCTGGGAAGTAGGCCTTGGAAAGGAAAGGCCTTTGAAGAGGCACCGCACAGCAGACATTGTTTTGCGTATCCCGGAAGTGGGTAGCGGTCGTTATGGTACGAGGTGGGGGGAGGAAACGGGCTAGGGTCGGGTGTGGTCGTCGCGGCAGTAGAGGAGAGGGGAAAGAGGGAGAGGAAGAGGGAGAAGGAGAGGAAGAAGGAGAAGAAGAAGCAATGAGATACTGCGCTATGTAGGCTGTTGTTGAGGGAACAATTCACGCCTCTCCAGAAAAGAAGAAACAAAAAATTTGTAGCCCTTGTTGCTCAGCTGATTAACACTAACATCTAATCTGATCGAGAGCCAAATGTTTATCTTTGCACCCGGAATCCACCGACACTACCTCCTAAGAGGAGGCAACAATGCTGGTTCCGGCAGCCCACTCCAAAGAACAGTGTAATGTTTATTCATAGGGGAGGAGGGAATGCCGTTTCTCTCTCCTAGGAGGTGCACAGGTGCATTAACTAACACGAGCACAAAATAGAACTGATTAGACTTATCATCAATAGAGATTAATCAATAGGGAAGTCACGTGAACTAACCCAGATCGCGAATTAAACGCCAATCCAACGCGTTACCCTTTTTGCACTTTAGACTGATGTCCCGATTGGGCTTTCTTATGGTGAGCGGTGGCCCTAGCAACGCGTGTCAACAAAGCCCTTCGCCTTCCCCACCATTGCTACATGCCTCCTTCTCTATTCCTCCCTTTCCCGAGTATTGTTCTTTATATCCTCTATTCTACCTTTATCCTCTTACACCATCACTAGCCACGAGTTTGTATACTATACACACTGCCATCACCAGTCCTTCCGTATCCTTTAATCTGTGTGCGGATTTTGGACCTTTTCGGCGCGGTCAACCTCAGATTTTTGCCAAAGGTGGTATGTCTGGAGAGCCTTTGCTGCGACCTGAGTAGTAGAAAGTATCTGCACGATTTGCATACTTGAACTATTTCTCATCTCGGAATATCGTAAGGACAGAGTACCTACTATTACTATGCCTCCTAGACGCAAAGCCGCTGCCATCTCCCAGGCACGTACTCGAACATTACAGTCTTTCACAAAAAATGTTTCAAAAAGCGTTAGCTCTACTGGGAAAGCCGCTGCCGCTAAGCAGGGAATTCCATCGAAAACGGAGGCCAAAAGAGAGAATATCAAGCCGGAGAAAATATCTTTGAAAATTATTCAGGACGGAGATGAAGATGTACTTGTACCTGTTGCGATTGAACTCAAGTCCCCTATCGTCAAACCGGAGGAGTCACTGGCTAGAGCTATCCCTACATCTGAGCCTGCTCCTGCGCCTACTCCAGCAAAGAAACGGAAACGCGCCATAGATGATCTTTTCTCGCCGCCCGCTAAGAAGCCTACTACTACCCCTACTACTGCTACCTGTCACTTACCATCTCCTTCAACTTCTTCTCCGCCATCGGAGAGTCTTCCGGCAGACTTGACCCTATTACAGACCCTTCACGGCTCTTTGTTAACAGCTCTGCTTTTGCACAAGGCCCATCATAATAATAGCACACATCCCGCTTCATTCTCCGCAATAAAACTTCACGTGGAACGGCTTGCCCGGAGGAAGATCAGTTTCGAGGATCTGCGGCGGATTGTATATATATCCCACTATGGAGAAAAAGTAGACAACGGTGGCTTTAGCTTGGTTGACTACGGTGCTGGAAATATATGCATCGACTTCATCGAGAACAAAGTCCGAAAACTAGTCAGCACGAAACTACTCAAAGAGGAATTCGAAGCAAAGCTATGGCTATACTTCCGCAGAGACAGGAAGGACTCAAATTCACAGCTGATAACTCCACCGAGCTCATTCTCAGAGGACGATAAGGGGGAGGAAAAAGGAGCGACTAGGGAGGAAGCCTCCGTCCGTGGGTCCACAGTCCCCCTGGCCGAAATCGCCGCGCATTCCCAAGCTGCCACCATCCAAAGCGTCCTGCGTAGCAAGAACCAAGCCATTCTCCAAGAACTCCGTAAACCTGCCCCCGTGCCTTCTCCCAAATCCACCACACCCGTCGCCCCCCTTTCCTCCCGCACGTCAACACTATATGACCGCATCCGCGCTAAAGCCGAAGCAGCTGCCGCAGCCCGAAAGAAGGCGCCATCAAAGGAAGCCCTAGCCCGTGCCGCCGCCGAGCAACGCATCCCAGAGATCGAGCCAATCCTAAAAAGCCTAGCTGGGCGCGGGGCAAACATGACGATGAGAAGCGTCGTCGAGGGGATCAAGGAGAGCACAAGAAATCCCATATCAATGGAAGATGCAGAGAAAGTTGTCAGGGTCATGGCAGAGAGAGACGGTGGAAAGGGCTGGGTCAGGGTTGTCGAGGTTGGGAAGGTTACTGGAGTAGTCTTTGCTAAGAGGGGTACTGCTGGGTTTGAGTAATTGTTATATTTGTTTTATACCTCTGTACTTTTTCTTCTTTTCCCCTTTCGCTTCACGCTTTTGGGCGGGTGTTTATGGGATTGGTGGAGACTCGTTGGAGTTTTTTCCCCCTAGTATTATGGTACCTGGGCCTGTGAGTGCCGTACTTTATGTAGCATAGAGAAGGTGTTATGAAGGGGATTGTGTATTTCGTTTTCTTGTAAGTTAAATTTTAAGCAGATATGATGAACGTGTTGATTTCCTACGGCTGCCATCATGTTGGCTCTGCCTGATTACGGAAATTATCTGCCATTCCTTTGTTCTGCTCCCCGTTTCACTTTCACTTGCGCTCTATGCTACAAGTATTCATATGATGTACAGTACCGGTACAGTACTCGTGACAACTTCCGCCGTACGCGAGAAACCCCGGGGCCCATGCGAAGGTGATAACAGTTGAACCAACCGCGTTAGTCTTGCTGAAGAGAAAAAGAAAAGAATCAAAAAAAATCAGAATATTGATTGATGAGAACTTCTCCGTTGCGGGGAATCGAACCCCGATCTCGTCGGTTCGCCATGAAAGCGACGGATGCTAGCCGTTACACCACAACGGAATATGGAAGGATATCGAGGAATGTGTAGTAGTATTCCTGATTGTCATGCGGCATCACCCATTCTGGCAGGCGCCACCATAAGAATGAGGGCGGGTTTAGGTTTTCTGGGGAGGAATGGGGGAGGATATTTGCTTTCCTTGGTGCTTTTCTTTATTTATTTATCTTTATTTTCATTTTTTTTATCGGACTCATGCTAGTAAGTTATTGTATCATATTGGCGGTTGCGTACCGTACAGTAAGGTAGGTCCGGGGTTCCGACAATAAAATGCAAAGAGAGCACGGTATTATACGAGCATAATACCTTCTTTTCCATCTTTCTAGGTATCATACGATAAATACAGTCTTACCCGTTTTACTCTGCCCGTCTCTTATTAAACATTAAATTTCCAAGCTACCTAAGCCCAGCGTGACCAAATTTGGCTGACGAGGTACTGTAGTAGACTTGCTTTCTGTTGTACCGGTATATCCTTAAAATGAGTGGCCATGGTTGGTACACCGATACTTCTGTCGGCGGTCTTCGTCGCAAAATACTCATGCATCTTTACCCGTAATGCCTCCGCCCAACGATATTTTCTGGAGTCCTCGCCAAATATTCGGCTCACGGAGGCATTCTTGGCAAGACGTGTGGGTAGGATCACTTGAGTGATAAAAATTGATAAAAATTGATAAAAAATTAATATAAGATTGAGTAACTGGCTCCTGCATGTGAGTGACTATCTATCATACTTTTTCTTCAAAGGGCCAGAATGCGTTGAGCTTCCACAGTTATTTTTGAGGTAAAATGGTTGAAATTTGTGCCCCCTGGGGACGATTGAGGGGATACTAAACGGTCTCGGACCGTGAGCTAGATCCTTGCTCTATAAATTGGAGGAATAAAACTGGACAGTTTAGTTTTCACGCAGGTGTTTTTGAGTTGGCTTCGATGGGGGCCAGTCCTCCTAGTACCTGTATTCATGGACCGTAAGATCTACTTTGGGTAGTAAACTTAGATGTCCTCCCGTCATAGAATATCACCCGATCACCAAGCCTGCTGATAGGAAATCTCACTCTAATTGCATACTTTAAAGGAGAGGAACTGGGCTTTGCCTTCGAAATTCCACACCCCTCCAACGGACAGCCTCTCACAATCTGTCGGTTCATTTATCTCTTATATTCAAATAGAACCGACTCATCTAAAAGACAACCCTTCCGTATTCCAACAAGCGCCTAAGTTAATATAATGGGAGTGGAAACGGGTCCCTTCTACTCCCGTGTAGTCTGGACTATTTTCCATTCCTCCTCTCCATATAATTCATCCTTAGGGATCTCCGCATTCCGTTAGAGTCATTAGCTAACCTTATCCGTAACTGGGCTTCTGGAAACAGAAAAAGAAAATTCTATCATACATCTATGGGAAACGAGGCTTGGGGGGGAGATGCGGAAGCAGGTTCTCCCTGGAGGGAGCTGTGAGAGAGGTGGGTAATGTGAATAAGGGCGGAATTTCCATGTGTCTCTCCGCCTTGAATACCCAGCCCGTACACAACCGGGCGATGTTCAGGTTTAGTCTGCAAGGAAAGAAGTTTAATGAGAGAGGGACCGAAGAGGTGGTGCTAACAATGGATGAGAAGTTGTAGCCGGGGGCTATCGTTAGAGTTCTCGAGGGCGCTAGAGAGATTGCGACAGTATGAACAAGAGTAGGGTTGTCGGATATTCGAGGTAGGAGATGCAGGGGTGTAGGAGGGGCGGTGAGAGTAGGTGTCTGCGGACTGTCGGTGGCTTAGGCAAACAATGTATGATAGTGGCATTTCCCACACCTACCAGACACAGCTGAAGACACCCGAGAAGGTTTCTTCAATTGGCGTCGTCTGCTGCGTCTATTTCAACGTTCTGTCGCTGCGGTAGTGGCTCCTCCTCCCTGCACACTTCGATCTAAGAGACCGAGTGTCCTGTCGTTGCTATCGACTGGCCCGACGTGACTGATCTTTCCCCATTCTGAAAATAGCGCCATTACACCCTTATGCCCTTGTTGGGTGGCCCACATGAGTGGAGTTCGGTGGTGAGAATCTGCCAGTTCTGGGTCTACGCCCCCCCGCTCCACGAGCAGCTTCACTACCTCTTTGTGCCCGCTGGAGGCAGCCCACGTGATTGGTGTAAGTCCAAAGTGATTATCTGCAGTGTTGAGATGGACATCTTCACGCTCTAGGAATACCTTTACCACGTTCCCATGGCCGCCTCGGGCAGCATGCGAGACTGGTGTTTGGCCGCTTATGCTTTCTGCGTTGGGGTTGGCACCAAACTCCAGGAGGACTCTCACTACACTCTCTTCCCCCTTCTCAGCAGCCAATGCGAGTGTTGTCTGGCCACGGAACGTATCTACTATCTCGGGATCGGCTCTCCCCCTTTCTAGAAGTAGTCTCACTATATCCTTATGCCCCTTCCTGGCAGCCCATGACAGTGGTGTTCGACCATACATGGTATCCGCAACGTTGGGGTTGACCTCCTTATTCGCCAGGAGCAGCTTTACTACATCCTGGCGTGCGTTCTCGGCGGCCCACGAAAGCGGTGTTCGACCATATCTAATGTCTGCCTTATCGGGTTTGGCACCCCGTTCCAAAAGTAATTTTACTACATCCACATGCCCACTTAGGGAAGCCCATGATAGCGGCGTTTGGCCATACACGGTGTCGGCTATTTCGGTGCTGACCTCTCCGCTTCCCAGGAGTAGCTTTACTACACCCTGGTGCCCCTTCTCGGCAGCCCACGAGAGAGGCGGTCGACCATAAGCTGTGTCTGGCACGTTAGGTTTGATTCCTGCTTGCTCCAGAAGCATCTTCACTATCCCCTCGTTCCCGTATATAGAAGCCCATATCAGTGGCGTACGATGTAAGCAATCGATCTCGTTGACGTTCCAGGTTTTCATCTCAATCAGGGCAATTGCGATTTCATAAGTCCCGAGATATGCTACGCAGTGGAGCCCGGTAAATCTCTCGGGAGGGTTTTCGTCGTGCCCAAGCGATGGCCAAAGATCCTCATTTATTAGCAGAAGTTTGGCGGATATATGATCATATTGATCTAGAAGTTGGAGTGCGAGTGATTTCACGCATTCGGTGGTTTCCCGCTTAGAATGGAATCCCCAGTAGCACGAAGCGTAGTTGAGGAATGGGACTGATTTTGGGGCAGTGCACAGGGCAGGCGATAGGTTCCTCACGCATTGGAAGTTGAGGTAGGTCAAGCAAACTTCCGCAATCGTTGAGTGGGGTCTTTGAAAAAGGGTGAGGTTTTCCCGAAGATACTCTTGCAGAGTAAAATGGATTAGACGGAGGCTCGATGTCTGCTCGTCAATTGTGACAAGTCCGAGGGAGCAACCCAGAAGTGTCCGTATTGAAGGAACATTATTGGGGTTGTGATCTATGGACCCCACCTCAACCGCCAGAGCGTGACATAACTCGTCGGCTCGCAACGACCGCTCAGAACAAGAGATCCACATCAGCAAGTCCATCCCGATTTTTGATTTATTACCACTTTGTTCGCGGATTCGATTAATAGTCGCATTGTATGCATCCTCTAGGCCGAGTCCATTCATCATCTTATCGAGTTTTTCTCTTCTCTTGTGGAGAGTCACTTGTGCCAAGATTGCGTCGATGTTTAAAGCAACCAGAAGAAATCTAGGCAGCAGTGTTAGCACATAATCTCCCCTTAAATACAACTGCTACATACATCTGCGAGATAGTTTCTGGGATGCATCTCATAATATCTGCTCGTAGATGCTCATCCATTGCATCGGGGTGTGGGTCCCTGCTTAACTTCATGCGGAGGAACCTCTTGACATCCTCTTGAGTAGGTGTGATGGGGATGGTTTCTACGCTTCCGGAGAAATACATATCGACCTCTCCCCAAATGTAAGACCTTCCGGTAAGGAATATCCGAGTAGTTTGAGATTCCTGAACGATATCCCGTAAGACTTCGAGGAGCTCTGCTCTGTGCTCTGCCCGGAGCTCGTCTAGCGCGTCAATGCATATAAATGTCCTCCGTAATAGCTTGATAGAATTAAGTAACATCTTCCGGATGGCAGGAACCCGGAGACATCGACCGCCGATCTGACCTTTTGCTTTGTAGAAAGCAGCGTTTATTTCTTCCGGGATCTGCTCTAATCTGCCTACCACTTGTTTCAGGAGTGCACCTAAAATGTGGGCCATAGTCTGCTCTTTCTGGGAATGGAAATCGCAGTATAGACACGCGACAGCAGATTTTTTGGCATCTATCTCATCGCATAGTGTGTCAATCACTAGTGAGCTAACATTGCCGCCACATAAGTTAGCCTTCGCGTGCTCTCAGGGGAATTGACTTTCCTACCTAATATATGTCTTCCCGACCCCAGGACCGCCGTAGCAGAAGAAGACATGGTTGACAGACTTGTCCTCAGCACTGCACCAGTTGACAAACTTGTCGGTCTGGAGGACCCAATCTCCCACATCGTCAAGCCTGCGAGTGCTCACGTCGTGGTGCCGTTCCCGGGGTTCCAACGGCGATAGCCACCTCAGGACTTGTGAGCTATGGTCCGCTTCTACTGTGTTGTAGCTATTTGTTACGTTGAAGCAGTTTACGTTAGCAGCAGGAAAAGGGTGTTGTTGATACGATGGATTCATTCTGGGTATGCCTAGAGCACCATCCTTCACAAGAGGTGCCGGAGTGGGAAGTAGCCAGGGAGTAAACAGGATTTTCAAGGTCGGGGAAGCGGGGGACTCGAGAAAACAGGTCACTTGAAATGTTAATACTGGTGGTGCCCTTGAAATAGTGTAGAAAATAGGTCTGGGGGTACCTCGTTATTCGCAACATTGAGGTTTCACAAGCGAGTGAGTATCCAATCATTTCCATGCCAAGCACGGGAGGTACGGCATTTAGGCTGCAGTCTGCTTGGACTCTAGCTCTGAGACCACAGGTGTCCAGTCCCCAAAGTGAGATGCTCAAGGCTAGCGCTTATCCTGAGCCCAATTGGCTTAGGGCATAGCGTAGGCTATTTCGCCCTACTTGTACTATTTCGCAACTTGCATATGTTGAGTGGGTGATAGCTAGATCACTAGAAGCAATAAAAGAAATGAGCTCTCCCTCTGGTATTTCCATACAAAAATGCCCACTTTCAATACCCAACTATCCAGCGCGGGAGAGGTGGGAAAAAGTTTGTGAGATTCTCTTGACGGAGATTTAACCCAGGCGTTCACATGATCAAAAATCAGGTCACAGGAACTGCTCAGCACAATCTCAGAGTATGAGTTCCTGCGGCCAAGGTTTAAATCTATGTAGAAACTGCAAATTTGTGTGGCATCTTGCACGGCAACTTACCTTCACATCGTTTGATCTGCATGTAGGAGAGCTACTAGGAGTTGGAAAACCAATATGCTAGGGTCCGCATCAATGCTCATAATATTACCAAGGTTTGGAGCGTGGGGTTTATTGTTTTTATTTGTGGTAGCTACTTGTGGATAGGCACTTTGAAAGGCATTTCCCCCAACGCTCCTAAATAAAGCATAAGCAGCATAGATCTGCTGATTTAGGTTGCAGGTATCTATAGAACTTCGGACAGATGCATGCCCACGGGAGTTCTGCTAGCTAATTGGATTGAGTTTTTGAGTAGCTTAATAAGCAAACCTCGTGTGGAACTCTGGGAGCTAGAACTGCTATGTTAGTATGTTGAGAGGATGTACCACACATCTTTTTTTTTTGCTAAATCCGCGGTTTATTCGTAGATCAAATACAGGAAAATCCATGGCATGCACCTTGAGACACGGCCTAAGACCCCTAATAACAAAAGAAACATCAACCCCCAAAACAAAAACATATAAACGATACAAATTATCAGCTCATCCAATCATAAGTCCTCCTGGCGGTAGCAATTTAAGATCTCAAAACAGAACCTCTTATAAAAGGAAAATCCCTTATTGGATATACCACTCAAAAAAATCAGGGCTAACTTATACAAATCGCTTCCTATAGTGCGCGAACATCCTAGAACGCCAACGGTAAAATGTGTGAGCAAATTACACCTGTGATATGATACTAGTATTCCTTTAAGGTGAAAACTGTTGTGCCCCAAAACCTAACGAACAAAAGGGGTGAGAACACTCTCGTGGGCCAGCTGCGGGGGGG
>Ga0307513_10000411_pt1 | contig 61987 bp, 83 predicted proteins | sample 15_EM_MG_FD_202174 | JGI IMG/M metagenome (GOLD analysis project Ga0307513, IMG submission 202174) | Populus trichocarpa ectomycorrhiza microbial communities from riparian zone in the Pacific Northwest, United States - 15_EM | ecosystem: Host-associated > Plants > Roots > Unclassified | place...
GACTGTGATCTCGCCATATGCGCCGCGTTCCAAGCTTCCGGATCGTCTCTCGTCCCTTTCTCCCTAGATCACACCTTACGATGTCTCCCGAGCTCGACAAGCCCAGACTTGCTGTCGCGGACGAGGTCAAATTTGATATGCTCGCCACCATATCTGACTTGGGCGATCATGTTCAGCAGTACAAGACCATCTCCCGCAATTTTATTTGTGAGTTTCCCGGTCTGCTCATCACGGTGCCGTATCTTAAACATGGAGCATAGCGGACACATTAACAGGTGGGAAGAGACGAACAAGGCTGTCATCCTAGGAATGAACACCCTCTTCAGCTCCGACCAAGGAGATGTATATGTACGCCCTTCAGGCTTCGCTGGGCGACGATGTCTATTTTGAACCCACTGCCAATTCCCTGGAGGCACACATCGCGAAACTCACGGGCAAAGAGGCTGCAGTGTTCATGCCGTCTGGGACCATGTCCAACCAGATCTCCCTACGAACCCACCTCTCCCAGCCTCCTTACTCCGTGCTGTGCGACTACAGGTCTCATATCAACCGGTATGTCCCCGCCTCCTTGTCTCCTGATTACGTGTTCACCCCAGGTAGATACGAGGCAGGAGGGACCGCGTTTCACTCCGGAGCTCACGCCGTTGCCGTGATTCCTTCCAATGGGCATCACCTCACGTTATCCGATGTGAAGCAGTTCATCATCCAGGGTTCCGACGTCCACATGTACAAAGTTGTGGATCGTAATCATAGGCTTGCATGCTGATTGATTATCACAGCGCGCCAACACATGTCATTGTTCTGGAAAATACCCTCAACGGGATCATATTCCCTCAGGAAGAAATAATCAAGATATCAGATTTCGCGCGGAAGGAAGGGATAAAGATGCATCTCGACGGAGCAAGATTATGGCACGTCGCAGCGGAAACTGGTACACCCGTCAAGGAACTTTGCGATCCGTTCGACAGCGTTAGCCTATGTTTCAGTAAAGGACTAGGTAAGCGTAATAGATACTTCAGAGGATGCATCGTTTATGGCATTCCATAGGTGCTCCTGTGGGTTCCTGTGTTGTCGGAACGAATGATTTCATCGTTCGAGCGCGGTGGTTCCGCAAACTCTTCGGGGGCGGCATGCGACAGATTGGATTCCTTGCTGGGTGCGCGGCCTATGCTCTCAACCATAATTTCCCCCAGTTACCAGACGTACATGCTCTCGCGCGCAAGGTAGAAGAAGGGTTAAGAGAGCTCGGCGCTCGGATCCTGAGTGCAGACACTTGCATGGTATGTCGTTCTTCCCTATCTTTCATTGTTGTCCTCGACGAATTCTATCCAGATCTTTTTCAACCCTACTCCCCTGGGGATCGAGTATGACGAAATTTCAGAACGCGCAGCAAAACTTCCAGAACCAATCGCAGTCAGAGGCTCGAGGCTTGTTATTCATATACAGACAGAGGATCAAGCGGTCAGCGACTTCCTGGCTCTAGTCAAAACCATGGCGGAGGAGAAAAAGGCCGCAGGATTCGTGCCCCCTCTTGTGGAAGGCAACCAGACCGCCACTGGGAGCACATACCAAGAGATCTACAGAAGGCAGAAACCCAAGTCCCAGTGAACGGCCCACCCGTTCCTTAGGAATCCTGCGGCGAGGACACCGAGACTCGATAGACGGTTGGATTCTACTTCGAGGGGTCGATTTACAGGTACCAGAAACAACGTCCACAACGGGTTACATTACCATACAGCCAGAGTACCGTAGGTGTACAGTTGAAGGGTCCAAATCCATTATTCCTTCATAACGTTTTCGTCGTGAGAATCTTCCCCCTCCTCTTCTACTTCGTCTTCGGCTTTGAGACCAGCCTTGTTCAAAGCCTCCTTAGACGTGTAATCTACTCTGATTCCACGAGTACGTCTACCAGAGGATAGAATGGCAGTGGGGTCGATTTCGTCCAGGTGATCCTCCTGTGAGGAACCTTTAGTCGGTGAAGGCAATTCGGGCATCTGAACTTGGCTTACGTCGTCGTCATCGTCCTCCTCTTCGTCCTCGTCCATCTCGTCTTCTTCGTCTTCTTCACCTTCGCCATCCTCCTCCTCTACCTCTTCGACTTTGCTCTTTCCCTTGCCTTTGTTAACAGTTGAAGGAGAGGTGGGGGTTACGGTGCTTCCCCTGCAATAACGCGTCATTTGGTTGAAAGCGACGCGAAGCAGTGAATGGCACGTACACGGAGGAATCGGGTTTACCGGCTGAGGTTGCGTCGGTGGACATATTTTTTAAAGTTATGATGAGTAGGTAGGGGCCTGGGTCAAAGAGACTGTTGGGTTTTCGGGATCCAAATCAGGAAACATGCACGCATCGCTGGGCGCTTGAGGTATGGTATACGAACACAGTTCAAAGTATCTGCATCAACCCTGTCCCGCATACTTCTGCTTTTTGTAATCGTTCCAAAGTGTTTTCATCGTCGATTTCTCTCCTCCGTCCAAGGCAGACAGCATCATCGCCTCCCTATCGTGGTCATTCAGCATCCCACACAACGCAAACAACCCAGGGTACAGCTCCTTCCTCGTAGCCGCATATACCACACATAGCGGATCGTTCATCGCTTGCACATAAGCTACGAGCACGTACGAGGCATGCTTGCCGAATGGCCTGGCGAGAGATTCCATCTTCTGGTTTTCCTGCGCATATCCGACGAGCCGGACGGTTGTCTTGGTTGTGAGTGATACAAGGAGTCTCGACAGGATCTTAACCTCCGAGATTCCTAATGGTTGTCTGTTGTTGACCCAGAATGGGAAGCTGTTTGCAACGGTCCTCGCCTGTTTCGCTCCAAGCCCAGGGCGGATTGCCCGCACCATTGTAACCAAGCGTTGCAAGACCATGCTGAGGTGTGGTAGTGCAGGAAGGATGAGATCTCTTCTGTATCGAATCAAGGCACTGGTGATCCCTACTATCGCTTGGAAAATATCCGTAGACGTTGATGCATCGTGGCTCTCAGAGCAGGAAAGGAGCCTGGAAACGATGGTCCACGTTAACATAACATCACCGGGCCGTAACGCTGCGGGCTTCCCCAAAGGTGTGTGAGCTACGTTGATAGGAAAGATGAGGAACGTCGCCTACTCGCTCCGTGCAGATACTTGAGATGAACCCGCAGATTTCTAGAGACGCCCTTACATCCATACACCAGAGGTCCCGTCGGTTCAAGAATAGGTGAAGGAAGCTCGTGGTGTGCTTCTGTATCACTTTCATTGTCCCTGCAGCGACGGGTGAACAAATCACGAGGGAATAAAACGAGTATTCGGACCTTCTGGAGCGTTCCGCAGAAGCGTCTGGGATAATCGAATAATTGAAACAACGTCTGTTAAACTCGTGGCTGTCTCCAAGCAAAACTCTGAGATCTTGGTCAAGACCGTTCCAAATACGTAGACGGGCAAAGACTGGTATGGCGCGAAACCGACAATCACGTCGTCGAATCCTGTGCCGAATCAGCGGAAATATCAAACAACTCAGACAGTCGACGAACCAGGCGTGCCATTTTTGTGGCTAAGAGAGAGGTATATCGCAAGGAAAATTTCCGATCTTTGAGGCGCTTCGTTCGCTGAGATAGTGGAAAGCTCGGATAGTGACAAGAGGAGGGTACGATTGTAGAGTGTCGGCCACGATGAAGCCGAGCCAGCCTTCTCACAAGAAAGTATCTTCTTTGTAACGGCTGCCGCCAGCATCGGCACTGGAATATCTAAAAGAGGATTGGAGACCGCTCCTAAAGACACCGGTATGAATCTTACCGGCGTTAGAGATCCAGGTCCTGAATGAGATCAGAGTGCACCACAACCCGAGGTGTGCAGTCAAGAGAATGGTGTCAGTTTCCTCAAGTGTGTCGGTGGAAGTTAAACCAATTATTTGCTTTTGGGTGGCATCAAGAGCCGAAGAAAACAGGGAGTGGAGGCTCTGGTAGACACGAGCGGAAAACCTGGGAAGTAGTGTTAAACTCAAACCGAAGGGAACAACATAGCTCACTTTGATGGTTGAGAGCCACGCATTACAGTCTCAAGAACGATTGTGAGAAGAGTTTGCCGGAAAGCACTTTGTGGAAACTCTGCAGTTGGCTGCACACTCTCAATTATTGTAAGCACCCCAAGTTCATCGTCGGGCCGATACGACTTTATAGCGGTGCTGTGACGATCTACATTTAGTGCCAATCATTTTGAAGGCAAGGGAAAAACCACACACTTTAAGTGCGCACCAATCAACCGTTCAGTTATGGCACTGGGACGGGCTAGGAAGCCTGCGGAGGTGTCCCACCTCGGGTCAAGGAGGTACCTCGTGACTGCGTTCGTTTCCTCGAAGGGAATTAGCTAGGTCTCGATGGGAGGAGATGGGACATTACCAATCTGTCGAAAACTGCAGCATGCATTATGGATCTACATATATACTCTCGGGAGAGAGAAAGGACACCCATAAGGTCTTTTCGTGCCGCTCCGGGATCCAGCGTTGAATTCAATTGTGCGTCAAAGACAATGGCCTTCTTCGTCAGGTCAATTCTAACACTTTTGGGGAGATATTCCATTGGGGTATATCTGAGGATGGTGTAGACTGTCTGAACCTGACGGATATCCGGAGAAAAGTTAGACGAGGGGAGGTTTTCCAACGTTTTGACTATATCCGTAACGTCCAGATGAGATGTTCTCTCGCTAAAATAGGCCAGTACAGCAACTGAAAGCTGATATAAGGAATCGATCCACGGCCGCGCGGGGGACTACCTACAACGTAGCTCCGTGAGCTCCCAGAAGGCGGGGGACCGCAGGGGTGTGATGGCTATGGGGTATTCAGTTTCTTGTGTAAAGTTGCGTTTGGCCGCATGCCCCTCAGAGACCGAGGAAAAGAGTAGGCGAACGAAGCGTCGCAAATCCTCTGCCGTAGCTGTGCCACTGCGGTTGGTCAGCTTGTGTCACGTCAATAACACAAACAAGCCCATACCTCAATGTGGGCAGCCACCGGTGAGAAAGGATATGCAGTAGAGCGATGCTCAATGGTCTTGGACCTCCGTCACGCCACGAGAGTTGGAACGCTTTACCGCCCCAACTTCCGTGATGGGACGCGTCAACGGGCTCGATACAGGTTAGCAATCTTTCGACGAGTGTCTCCACATCTTTGAGTGTCCCCAGCGAAGCACTCATGAAAAGTGACCGGCCCTAGACAATAAATTAGTGAGCAAACGCTTCCACAGAAAGAAGGTGGGATTCACGATTTCGATTTTTAGTTCCGGCAGAACATCGGACGACTCGAGTAACCTAAGCATCCTTGACTCCGTCTTGGTGTCGTGCATGGGCAGAAATCCGAGCTGAGGGTATATAGATAATGTGTATTGCAGCCTCAGGGCAGATGACGTGATGATATCCCGCGACCACAGTTGGGAGGTACTCCCTCCTTCCCCACCACGCTCCCGTTTAAGTCCCGCGGAGAGAAGGGGCATGATGACACTAGTGTTCACCCCCTGAATCCGTCTCACAGCTTCCGACCGGGATTTATCTGCGAGTGAAAGGACGGGTAACGATGACCAGGCAACCGAGATCAAACTACACACAAACGTGAATTTGACAGCTCCAACAAATGAACAGGTCGTGGACTCGGGGTTTAGTTTCCGTCGCTTGCGAGAGCGTTTTGAACTTTCCGCGTCCAGAATATCCTGCTGTCCAAGATGTTCGGGGCATGCTCGCTCCAGTGCACTCTTCGTTTGTGCGAGGAATCCAAGACATTGGCCGGGGGTTACGAAGCCTTGCAAAGCCTTCCTGAGTTTCTCCACGTGCGAATTCTCGAATATTGGTCCTCCAAGGATGGCCGTGTATGCATCACGTGGATCGCCAGGGTCCGTGATATCCATAGTCCGCTCCGAAGCATCGAGAATCATGGAGAAATAAGTAGGCAGTGCCCGGGTCTTCTTGTGATAATCAAGCGCGAGCGCAAGAAATTCGGTGGCTGGCTTTGACGAAGAAGAGAGCTGGGAAATGACCATTAGGTGGGAAGAGTTGTACGCATGGATTCCAAGGTTCACCTTCGCTACGATTTGGAGTATAGACGTGATGTGTGGGGAGACCAAATCGAAGTCAATTCTAGAGAAACAGCAGATGACGTTGAGCACAAGCTCTGTGCTATCTGTCTCTCCTAGAGGAAAAAGCGTCACAATTAAAGTACATCATGACCGTGAAGGAACTAACGAGAACGAAGTTCGTCCACTGTGAGGCGGCACTTCTCAGACAGAATCGAATTTAGCTTCGGTTGGGCGTTAGAGAATACATTATTCTCTTCAATGACACCCAGTAACTGGAGACGCGCGTTCCGCGCATCCGAGGCCTTAACCTGGGACACGCGGGTCAGGCCATCACAGGCACTGTAAAAATCGATTGTCAATGCCCGAATGTTATCGGCGGCGGCGTGGATTGTTTGTTGCGGATGAGAGAAAAGACTGGTACGGTTGCGGGTTATGTACTCGTGAAAAGACTCAAGAAGGATCGGCAAGGAAGGTAATACAATTGCAGGATCGATTTTTGAAAGCGCCTGAATTACCGGGTCGGCGACAGGGTCATCGATTGAGTGGTGAAGCGTTTCCGGACCAAACAAGGTTTTAGCTCCAGCGAAGTAAATATCTTCGAGTCCACAGCGGCGGAGAATGGGAACAGAGCGGAGCCAGAGTTCTAAGTGGCTCGATAGGAAGGCAAAAGAGAGCTGGGCAATATGGTATCATTAAAGAGCGTCTAATGAAGGGATATGGGACCAACCTTTTTACGGTTCGATGCGCGGGTTAAGGCAGAGATATATGCGTTTGCGACGGTGGAGCACACTGCAGCACGGGGTTGTGCCAATTTTTGGCTGGAATCCGAGCAAACTATTTTCAGTGTTGCGGAAAAACATTCCAGTAATGTCTCTCCATTGATTTTATGTTTTGCCAGCGGCCATAGAACAGAAAAGCATGGGGTGAACGAGGTGAAAAGGGTTGTTTGAAACTCGGGGGGAAGGCGAGGTATGTGGTCCAGGAATGCGATGAAAATTGGTGCCAATGGGGTGCGGTTTATGAGAGGGGTAAGCCATGCCTTGACGCGCCGGGAGCCTTCGATCCCATTACAGCATATGATAGAAGAAAGAAGCTGCCAGTGATCCACACCCAAGACAGGGTTGCATGAACTTGCGGAAAACACTTAGCTGGGGGCGGAACGAAGCGGGGTAGGATATAGGTTACCTCGGTTTGTCTTTCTCCTTGAGAAAACGGGTGAGTATCCAGTCGGCGATTACTTGGTCCTTGTTAGGAAAATAAAGCGTGGATTGAGACCAAGCCTGGGAGGCCATCTGGATCTTTGAGAGCGCATGACCGTTAGGGGGGTCTGCCGGTCCTTTTAAAGCGCGAATGAGATCCTGGGACGTCGACGGAAAATCTTGGTGCATTGACCGAAAGAGAGGTGCCCCTCCGATCACATAATGATCGTGATGGGTCGACTCCGTCTCTGCTCACGCCCCTGGCCGGTTTGCGTCCGAGAACGGAGGGAAACTAGATAGATTGGGCATGGAGGTGGATCATCAAAGGAACCGTCGACGCAGGATGGGGACCGTGGCGAAACCCTCGTTCGAGGCGGATGTCCTCACACGACCGCCAAGACTCAGCCACCACCCGGTTTTGTCAGTTGCTGGAAGGTGAAGAAAAGTATCGGTGTATTTTGGGAAAATTTGAGAAGGAATCCTGCGAGGTGAGTAACATTGTCCTTAGCGTGTGTGCCAGCTTGGGGATGGGGTTTCGTCCCAGTCTTTTCGCAACTCCATCATCCATCAATTCCCCACTACGTCACTTCTTGCTCATCCCGAGCTTAAGGTCCAGGGTCAATTCCCGCCCTCGGCAGTAATGCCACCATCACTGTGGCTCATTTGGGTGTCGGGTCTGACCCAACTCTCTCTTAAAGAGTGGGCCCTCGTTGTCACTTACGAGGAGGACCCGGAGGCATTCGGTACGCTTTACAAGGTCCGCTCCACCACTACATCCAGAAATCGTCTTATCCCCAACACTTTGAATCCCCTACCAGCTCAAGGATATTGGTACAGGGTTGAGCAAATACATCCCAGACATCATTCGCGGTGTTCGTTACCAGGATCACTTCGGTCACCGATATTGGGAGGGACGCACGCTGCTCGGTCAGATCACAGAGACCGTTGTAGAGTTGTTGCCCCTCTACTGCGAGGTCGGCGCGGACCTCATCAATTCCCAGAACCAAGGCCGAGGGCTGCTCGCCGGCGAGAATGGTAGCCAGGAGTGGGTACTGCACATTGTCAGTAGTTTTGAGGATTCCAGGATTTTACCCAAAGGTTCCACCGACAGGGCCAAGGGTTGTCCGAGGCGGTATACATAACGGCGGTGGGGGTGATTGAGCCAGTGTACGATCTTTCACTGTGCCGCTCGGCCGTAGCGTAGTTTGTTAGGATACACCTACTTCCGAACTCATACCGCTACCACTATGCCATCAGATCAGAGCACCTGGCTCCTTAGTGTACCTCAGGATGGCGACTCGGAAGGTCTCCTCCAGGAGTTGCATTCAAAGTTTTCTTCAAAGTCCTTGCCCACCAATGGACTTGTCCAACTCCAGATCCCAGCCTTCAAAGTATGTTCTCATATCTCCGCCGCAAGGGGCACCGAGGTTAAACGTACCTCTCCCCCCTCGATCCATCCAGACAGGGACCCTCGAGAGTCTGATAACACTCTCCGAGGAACTTCCGAAGCAGGATTCGGTTTTCACCCAGACTATCGCAAAGATTGTTGACATTTTGCGCAATCTCCTCAACAATGATCCTTCCAAGCTAGCCCAGCACATCCGGGTCGAAGAACGCCCAGTAGACGATTATCTGCTGCAGGATTGGACCTGGAATGAGAGCAGATACGTCCTCCACAAGAACTTGAAGGAGATCGTCGATACGTTGGCCAAGGTACGCGCTCTCCGCTCTGCGATTTTGTGCAAAGGATCACTGTTTATCCAAAGGAATTGACCTCGATAGATAACGTCATGAAGTCGAAACTAAATAATTACAACCTTGCCAAAGGTTCCCTGGTTCAAATGCAGCGAAAGAAGACGTAAGACCTCCCCTCGAGCTTGTGACAATATCCCTCACGCCCGAAGTACAGAGGAAACCTTTCTATTCGTTCCCTGGTCGACATCGTGACGAAGGACAACTTCATTCAAGATTCTGAGTTTATGGAAACGGTGCTCGTTGCCGTGCCCAAGTGTGTCGACTGGCTATTTCGATGTTCGAATCATTGACGATCCGCATAGGAATCTCGTAAAAGAGTGGAACTCCAAGTACGAGAGACTTGCCTCCATGGTGGTCCCTCGTTCTTCATCGTATGTGGACATCACTATGCCGTGATTTAGTGAATCTGAATCCGGTTCCACAGATCTCTTACGTCGGACGAGGATTACACGCTGTTCAGTGTGGTGATTTTCCGACGCGTGCGCGACGAGTTCGTCAACAAGTGCAGGGAGAGCAAGTATATCGTTAGAGATTTTGTCTTTTCTGAAGAAAGCATCCACACCCAGAAGGAAGAACTTGAAGTTGCCGACGTGACGGAGAAGGAATTATGGGTGCTGCACTCCCGAGTTTGGTATCCTCACATCACTGATCGTCCTCCTAGACGGAACTACTTCGCTTAGCGCGCACAAACTTCTCTGAGGCATTCCAGCTATTGGTGCACCTCAAGGTTTTGCGTTTGTTTGTGGAAAGCGTGCTTCGGTATGGATTACCCGCGAACTATACGGGAGTGGCCCTCAAAGTGAGCCAATAGCTTTTCCGAGGAAACATGTCTGAGGCGATTACGTTCTTAGCCAGATCCGAAGTACTCGAAGAGGATGCTAGGCCAGCTCCAGGCTCACTTTACCTACCTTGGATCACGATTTGGACGGGCTGGAGGGGCAAAGGGGTCCGGTGGCACCAATGAAGACTTCGTTGGCGAGTACCAGACGTTGCTTGAGCAGGAGATGTTTGATTTTGTGCTGTATGAGATCCCTTGGATTACGAATTAGTTGTCGTGTACCCGACGAATATACCTGCTGTCCGCCTGACCATTGCTTCGGATGCGAGGGATCCGGGCCAATCGGAGGTCATCGATCACACCGTGCCTAGTCACTGCTTACTAAATGTGTGCCACAGGGACTCGAAGGACTCAGAAAGTCCCGCCCAACGTGTTGGATTTGGAGCACCGCTGGCAGCATGGCTGAGACCCAGGAAATGTCCCTAGTCGACAAGGAGAGCTGTGAGGCAATGCGGAGGGAAGAATGGGAAGTTCTTGAGGTGGGTCGTTCGTATGTTTCTCAACGGGTTATACATATAGACTGAAGCGCACCAAGTCCATATTCCCGGACTTTCTGTTGAACGGCCCATACACGACAGAGGGACAGATTGTACTCGAGATTCCCGTAGAGGTTACCGAGGGATTGTCCCGGAAGGTCATGGTGATGCCTTCGAACGAACGGACTCTGCAGGACCCTTCTCACCCCGATTACAACCTTCAACCCTCCTTGTCGTTAACTACGCTTCCGCCGGTCATCCTATCCATAACTCTTCCCCTGGACTATCCCCATCGTCGGCCACCAGTTATCTCCGGACTTCATGCGACTTATGGGTGGATCCCTGCGGAAAAGCTCAAACTACTCGAGAGGACGCTGTTGAGTGTTTGGGAGGTCGAGCGGGAACAGGGCGGCGGAGAAGGAAGAACCATCCTGTATGACTGGGTAGAGATGGTCAGATCCGCGGAGCCCTGTCTGGGGATGCTGGGGATGATGACGAACGACAATGTACTGTGAGCTTGGCCTTTCGACTCGGTCGTGTAGTTTGCATATTCTCACCTACGCAGGATCAAACACCCGGCCCCAACCTTACTTGCAGAAAGGTTGACGTCCTTTGACAACAAAACGCGTCTCGAGAGGTTCTCACAGACCAATTATGCGTGCGAGGTATGCTTGAGCTCGATCAAAGGTGCCAAGTGCATCTCGTTGGCATGCGGGCATGTATTTTGTAGAGCCTGCCTTGTCGAATTCTGGGGGCTCTGCATATCGGAAGGGGACGTGGACCGCATCGGTTGTCCCGATCTGGGGTGTGTAAAGCAAGGGACTAAAGCATCCGAGGAAGATATCCGAAAGGTAGTGAGTTCAGAAGAGGTGGCGAGATGGAAATGGCTAAGGGAGAAGAAAGAACTCGAGAAAGGTATGTTGCTCGCGGCTGCATGTTTTTGTGCTGACATCGGTGTCACAGACCCAACGATCATTCACTGCCCGATGGGTTTCTGTCAACATCCGGTAAAGAAGCCGACACAGGTGGAGAATGGGAGTGGGTGGGAGAGGCTGCGGACATGCGCGGCCTGCGACTATTCCTTTTGTGCATATTGCCGGAGAACTTGGTACGTCCACCGACCGAAAATGATTTAGGGTGCAGACACTAAACCTTGGTTCCAAAGGCACGGACCGCATACTGACTGTCCCCTCGCGTTTTCCGAGGAGTTCGTTCTCAAGTATATGAAGCTGGAGGAAGGATCTAAGGAGAGGACGGTGCTGCAGCATAGATTCGGCAAGAGGAATTTGGAGAAACTGGTGCGACAGTTCGAGGAAGACAGGGCGAACAGGGAGTGGCTGGACAAGTCCACGATGGCCTGCCCGGGGTGTGGGGTGCCCACGGAAAAGTCCATGGGGTGTAATCATGTATGTCATTCTTTCGTCTGCCGTGTGATCGGCTGGTGATTTGCGAGTCACAGATGACCTGCGGCAAATGCTCGCAGCACTTTTGCTATCGATGCGGCGGGAAGCTGCTGGGCTCGGATCCGTACGAACACTTCTCTCGCAAGGGCCAGCCGTGCTACCAGAAGCTGTTTGACTTTGGGAGTGACCAGGACGACTGGCAGGCGGTGGAGGGGTTTGATGACCAGCTGTGATTCAAGCTCCGATTTTCTCTCGTTTGTCCGCCTCCCCTTTCGTTGCTGTACCCCTCGGGACCTGGACGGGCGACCAAAATCGACTCCTGTCTTTTTCTTTTCTTTACCCTTTACAATAATAATACATGAGTTAGACGTGGTCGCTGACTCCAGCCAGTCTCCTGTCCCACTTCCCGATATACCATTTGTTCAATACCCCTCTCCCCCGTTTGCTCTAACCGTCCACCAACTCCCTCTCCTCCTCGCCCCCCCTCCATCCCAGCCCTCTCTCTCTCTCAAGCGTGTCACCCGCGATGGACATTTACACCACTTCCTTCGTTTTCCCCCGCCGGCCCCGCGTTGCTCCCCACCCCGGCCCCTATGATTTTCAAAACATCGCTTCACAAGACTTTCCGTTCCAAAACATCCAGAACGGCCATCAAAACGGCTTTCGATATCCAAATAACCAGCCCCAGCCCTTCTACAACCAGGAGGAGTACGACGCCCTCCAGGCCGCAATCCATACCAATGTTGTCATGGCCTCCCACCAGCACGCGGTCAATATCTCCCCCAACCCCCTGGACGACGGTCTTTCCTGGAACTACTGTATCTCTGGCATGACACGCCAGGCAATGCTCGCGAGGGAAACTCTTCTCAAAGGCTCCCCACAAAACGTGTGTTTTCCCCACCAGCATACATCCCTCTCGGGCCCTTTCACTGATCTCACATATTTTCCCCCAGGTGATGAAAGTCGTCAAGGTCAACCGGTCTGACATACTCGATAACTCTCCCTCTGGAAACCCCACCCTCAGGATTGAAGTCCGCAGGAGGTTGGACGAGATTGCGGCACAAACTCTTGCTCACATCGCCGTCGTCAATGGAAATATCAATGATCCTGGTGGAATCAACTCCAACCCAAACGAATGCAACTTCAAGGTCAAGGGAAGTCATGACGCTGTAGACCTCGCCCGTGTCCGGCTCCTGGTTATGATCGACGAGCTTGTGAGTTACCGTCTTCCTGTTCCCTCCCGCAGTTGTTCACCCTCTCGTCCCAAAGGCCGGTCTTGCATCCGACGTCGTGGAGATCGACCAAGTCCTCCATGGCATCATTGCCGGTCGTAAACGAACCGCGCTTCGGGGCATCCGAGAACAAACCAGCACAAACATCTACTTCCCTTCGCCGATGCTTGGTCTCACCAATTATGACAATTATGGTTTAAATGGCATCCCTACGCTCCGGCAGTTTCAAAACAGGATATGGATCACAGGCGAAACTTTTGGTGTTCGACGTGCCAAAGAGATGTTGAGCAATCTCATGAACACAAAGGTACCGCCTACGATCTCCGCCCCTTTAACCATCCAGGACTAACGCCTGCGCAGTTGAAACAATTGATACCACAAGACGCCATTTTGCAGCCACGCAAGTTAGACTGGCTTGTCTCCGATCGCGTTGACGACCTTATTGCAATCATGAACGATAATGCCACCTTCGTCCGCTTCCCGACACTTGGAAGTTCAACGAGCATCATGACTGTCTACGGAGACCACGCGGTAAACGTTTCGAGAACCATCCGTTCAATAATGCAACTGGTATGTCCTACACCCCATCCGAGTATCCCCGTGCGACTAACCTTGTCACGGTAGGCATGCGCTTATTATTGGGTTGGCTTCTGGCTGTTGCCCATCCAGTATAACGTCCTCCTCCCCCCACCCCCCCTTCCCCACCAGGCAGTCCAACCTTTCATGATCCAAATATCCTCCAACTTTGGGGCAGAGATCACGTTCAAGGACAACTACTTTGAGATTCACGGAACGGAGAACGAGGTCCGGAGTGCCGTTGCATTCTTGATGGATCAGGAGATTCTCAAGGTATTGATCTTTATTTCACCCTGTTTCGTTCTGGTTACTCATGCTGGCGGCTCCTCTCTGACAGGTTTACCAACACGAAATCCGCTTCCAGATCGAGCTTGCGAACGAACACCGCGAGTTTATTAGTGGAAAGAAGAACGGGAAGATCAACAAAATCATGCAGACCAGCAATGTCAAGATCAAGTTCGAGACTTTGAACGACCACAATTTCAACATCGAGATTTCCGGCAGTGACAGTTCCGTTCTCCAAGGTCTTGCTCTCCTTCAGGAAGAGCTTCCTTCGGAAATCTCTTTCCACGTCCCTGAATCATATCATAAACGGATCATCGGTGTTGGTGGGCGGAGCATTCAACGGATTATGAAGAAATACGGAGTTTACGTCAAGTTCTCGAACGCTGAGGAGTTTGCTCAGCTTGGTGGCTATACTGACAACGAGGACAACGTCATTGCCCGAACGCCATTCAAGAATCATATGAACCTCGAGAGTTTGAAGCTCTCGGTTATGGAACTAGTCAACGAGAAGGTATGGGCATATCGATTCCCGCTGGCGGCTGCTGATGCATGGGGTATCTAGGATCGCGACTTCGTCAACCAGACGGTACTAATTCCTCATCAACTTCACCGCAAATTGCTCGGGGAGAAACACGTCAACATCGAAGATATCGAATCAAAAACTAACTCTCGTATAACCTTCCCCGCATGCGAGAGTGGGTCCGACGTTGTGACGATCTACGGTCCAGAGCAACAGATTGAGAACGCTCAATCAAGACTCTTGGTATGGTACTGTGATTCCCATCGTCTTCTTTCTCACCTGGCTCACTAGGACCTGGTTCCTTACGAGGACGAAGTCACTTTCCCTCCTAACCCTGACCTCGCCCGCGTTTGTAAATCGCAAGAGTACAAGAACTTCGCCGATTCTATCAACCGGGAGTATCAAGTTACCATCACGCCGATGGTCAGACCCCCACCCGCGGGGCAGAACATCGAACTGGTCGAAGGGTTTAAGCTCAATTGCCTCCAGTCAGCGAAGGAGTCTACAACCACTGTCAAGGAAATGCTAGAGCAGTTCTTTGTGGCCCACAACATTCACATGTACCCCGTTGCTCCCACCCGCGTCCACAAACGAGGTGATTCCTTTGCGGATGCATTTCCACACTTCGACAGCAAGCTATTGTCACATCCTAGGACCCGTGGAGGTACGTGTCTCCCGTCCCACTCTCACCTGGCCCGACACTGAATTTGGTGGTAGATTCTGCCGACTTCGGACGATCTCATGTCAATGGATCTGTGGAAAGGAGATTACGTCTTGCCAATTCCTCCCCCAACGTCAAGGCATTGTTCGACAATTCTCCGGCATCGTACAGTTATTCCATTGAGGATGACGATGATTCGACGTACATGACGCCGCAATCGGATTATTGGCATCCGCTTCCTCCACCTATCGTACGCTTCGATGTCTATTCTCATTTAGTGCGGCGGCTGATGACTCATTCAAAAGGGGTCTGGAATCCCCGGCCGTGCGAGGCACCAGGAAGATGCTACCAAGCGCGGGTCCGATTCACTCCTGGAGTCGAAGATTAAGGACCACCTCTCTAAACCACGGTCACTTTCGAACCGTGCACAATCCCTCGATTTGACCTTCTCATTATCCAAGATTACGGAAGCGTCGCGTTACCCCCCACCGGATTCGCCCACCACGTCAATAGGGGACATCGGGCCTACTTCTACACCACCGTCAGCGACGGCGCCGTCGTTCCCTAGTGTGTATGGACCACCCAAGGCGAATCGATCGCCCGTCATGTCGAGCCGAAGCCACCGACCCCAATTCGCCGACGATGGGGTCGACGATGTGACTAGAGTCATATCAGATCTCGGGCTCTAATTGCACCTCATCCTGGCCTCGTCGATCATTGAGGGTTCCCTCATCTCCTTGCTGTAACTATCTGTTTTCCCATATCTGTCTTGATTAGCCTAGAACTCGCCGGAACGGCGATCAAATTGCACAGTCGCTCAGTACCTCCTATCACACTCCTGCACGCAACGATCTTCCGCTATCCTACCCAACGCACAGCATATCGCTTCTCGAATGTCTTCGGCCTGTTTGTACATTGCTGGATTGAAGTGTTTTTTTGAGGTGTTTTTTCTTTATTTCCATCGATATTTACTCTTTAAACCTTGTTTGTTCTCCCCGTTCTTGTTCAACCGTGTACGTTAAAGCACCGTTTACAGTAAATGTTGAGGCTGGGATTATTCCAGCTCTTCAAAAAACTAGTCAACTTCGATGAACGGTGTAAGATATGTGACATGCACGACATGGCGGTACTCGAGATCGACCGGAAAAAATGATAACTTGACTCTCTAAGGTCTGGTACGAACAACCTCAAAGGCTCGTATTTCAATGACCTGATCGCGGTCCCTACCCCGATTCCTACGCCGGGGATAGGGGTCGCTCGCCTGTGGAGAGGGGGTGGGGGGTATGACCCCGAGCTGCGCTGTCACTCGCGCAAGGCGGACGGCAGCTTCGCGTTGGAAGTTCCTGTTATGAGTGAACGGTCAGTTCTGTCCTGCGACGTATTGGGACGTAACTGGGAGTCACGTTTTCCGTTCGGCCCATGCGAGGACATCTGCCCCGAGGGGTTCCCAGCCTGGGTACCCATGGATGGAAAGAATCCTCATTTGATGATCCATTACTGATTCGACGACATAGTTCCTGGAGAGTGACGTTTTGCTGTTGAGGGCCTGCCGACACATCGGACAACTTGCATTATGGCGCTTCACAATGTTTCAATCCAACCTTCGATGAAACACGATCGATGGGACGTACACTTCGATCTACCCAATCGCACAGACAAGCTCCGCATACTGTGTGACCACACTGAGTGAGACATTAGTTTTGGCTTCCATGTAGAACTGCGGCGAGACCCACGGGCATGATGTTATACGGAATTGCACTTGGATGGTTGTTAACGTCTATATATAGTGTGACGAGAGGGACATACAAGAGGTCATGACATCTTGAGGAACTTTCGTCAACGACGTTGCACCCAGGTACTGCACTGAATGGGCAAAACTTACATTGGACAAGAACACGATTCTACGAATGAATCATAGACCGTTTGAATGACATCCTCGACTGGAACATCCTGTGCGGTTTCCTTTCCCTTCGAGCTAGACTTTGTGCACTCCAAAGGCAAGGTCCTGGATTTCTTCAGCGGTAAGGTCTTGATGTCCTCGTTGGAGAGTTTCCGTTTATAAGACGTGGAAGACTGGCTGGATGGGAGAACAAGGTCATCTGCGGTAGGCAATCTTGCTATAGGACGAAGAATGGAGTCAAGCGTGCGAGCGCTGCTCGAGGGAGTGTTCTCCAAAATCTCTCCTACATTCCGATCAGATGTGCATAGGGGCGGTGAGTTGTGGCCGCTCACCGGTGGCTAAGCCATACAATCTCTCCGTTTCGTCAAGTTCAGCCAGGTCACCCTCGTCAAGGGTTTCGATGTCAGCAAATCCGTACGAGCTGGAGCTAGAACCCGGCCTTGGCGGTGGTTCCGTGGGTGGAGGTGGGTCGACCGGAGCGGATGATTGAGTTTGCGCTCCTGCTGCTGTTTCTGGCTTCGGTTCGTCACCCTCGATGGGGCCGACAGTGCTCCAGTCGATCCCTTCTAGTTCATCTGGGAACTCGTATTCGTCGTCGTCGCGTCGACTGGTTGCGGGGTTGTTCGGTTGGGGCATTGGTCGATGGAGAGGGAAATGCCGAAGAGTAGCTTGAGTCGATCATCCCGCATCCTGGTGCTACACGGGCCAGGCGGGGGAAGGCAAGCAAGGTCCAAGGACACTCTCTGTTTCAGATCGCGTCTTTGTCTATTGTCATGTCCACCGTCGCCACTCGCCTTTGACCCGAGAGGTGGGCCATTCACCGGCCGGTTAAGTGGGCCATGTATCCCATAACTCGTCCTGCCCACCTCCCCTCTCCCTTCACCTCGCAATGGAGCCAAAGCCTGGTCTTCCACTTCCGGCGATCATATTTCTCAAGCTTATCCTGACCGTGAGCAACGCGTATTACGCCAAGATCCTTCCGCTGTATCGCGGGTTACCCGAACACCGTCACCTCCGCCCTGGAAAGATAAAAAATACCAAGGGTCTTCGAGTGAAAATCTACCCATCTCTGCGCACGGCTGCCACTAATGCCTCTCCCCTGGTTCTACCACCACCCAAGTTTCCCGTTTCCCAACCGAATGTGTAAGATAAACCCGCTTCCCAAATTGTAGATCACTCATCAACTCTAAGACATAGAAACCCTCGCAAACGCCGTGCATCCCCAGTCTCGTGTATCCCAATAGCGCCTGCCGCCGAACCCCCTTCCAAGAAGATACGGGCATTGACGGATGCTACGGCCATTAGCATCCATACCCTCAGCATGGTTCCACTCCTCACACGCTTGCAGGACTCCCTTTCCTTGCCCTCCCTTATTGTGCTGCGTCGTGACCGATGGCTCATCATCAGACAGAGGGACCCCGTGAGCCTTGACGAACCTCCCAACATTCCAGAGGATCTCGTTACCGTCAAAGTACCTCCAAAGTTAAAGGTTGACCGTACATCCAGGTAGGTGGCTGGCCCGGATACCATCGCTCGCACATGTCGTGCTACGATACCTTGCATCTGTATATATCTCTACTCGTACCAATGTGTAACCGTCCGCTGTTTAGCGTTTAACGTTTACCTCTCACCCACGTTTCGTGGTTGACAATGATACCGTGACGAGATCTCAGCATCAAGCGCTCGAACTACTACGATCAGTGACCTGATCTCCGCAACCGATAGTAAGATCGCCTTCCAACGGCCAGCCCAGAAAATGGTTTCCAAGGACCCAACCACGCAATCCAATTACTTGGATGTCTACACCACGCACATCTCCCTTGATTGGCTCGTTGACTTTGAGAAGAAGAATATCTCCGGATCGGCGACTCACAAGCTTACCGTGGCATCCTCTGGCGTTGAAGAAGTCATGTAAGTCGACAGGAGACTGTACATTTGACAAATCTGAAAGATGGAAACACCAGTTTCGACACACTCGACCTCGAAGTGAAGGAAGTGTCAATCAGCGGCCAAAGCGTCAAGGTTAGTGTGAACCTGCAACCACTCAACGGACTTCCTTTGATATCGGAAATAGTACTCGCTCGGAAAGAAGCACGAGGTTATGGGATCCGCCCTGTCCATCGCTCTTCCCAAATCGCTCGGGGAGAGCTCGGAAATCGAAGTGACAATTTCCTATGCGACTACTTCTGGCTGTACCGCATTGCAATGGCTCACGAAAGAGTGAGAGAATGCGGTTCCAAGACTCTCCTGGGTCTATGGGTTAACAAAGCCTCCTGATAGACAGACACAAGGGAAGACCTTCCCATACCTGTTCAGCCAATGCCAACCGATATACGCTAGGAGTTTACTCCCTGTGCAAGGTATGAAGGTCACCCCATCCGATACTCGAGAATAAGTGTTTAATATTGGTCAATGTCAGACAGTCCATCAGTTAAAATCGTGAGCTGTTTTTTCCGCCGTTCCTGCTTGCGCCTAGGATACTGACAGTCACCCAGACATACAGCGCACGAGTTGTATCCGCCCTACCCGTACTCCTGTCCGCGATCCGTGTCAGTCCTCCTGCAGACGGTCCACCTCACGACGGAAAAGTTATAGGCAAGGACCTCGTGACATATACTTACAATCAACCAGTGGCAATACCTTCCTACCTGATTGCCATCGCGGCAGGGGACCTCTGTTACCGCACATTCGCCAAGCCCGCTGGAAAAACCTGGAGGTCTGGGATCTGGACCGAACCCTCTCTCATGGATGCTGCGTTTTGGGAGTTCAGCGAGGACACTACGAGGTAGGTGGCACACACAAGGCGGAAAATTGGTCAATAATGGTTGGATTAGGTTCCTCGCGGCTGAGGAGAAGTTGGTTGGAGATTATCGCTTCGGAACGTATGATCTATTGGTCCTTCCTCCGAGTTTCCCTTACGGAGGGATGGTAAGAGCAATATTTAATATTCAACGAACGAAGTTAGAGCTATCCCCCGTTAGGAAAATGCTTGCCTGTCGTTCCTGAATCCAAGTAAGCGTTCGTTTTCAAGGATGCATTCCTCGCCTGATCGATCGCAGCGTTACTCGCTGGAGACAGGTCTTTGGTAGATGTGGTTGTCCACGAACTAACTCACTCCTGGTTTGGGAACGGCATCACGTATGTGTTTCCGACGCCTAGAAAGCTCCGACTTATCACGCTCAAATATCCAGCCATGTCCATGCGTCTCATTTCTGGTTGAACGAGGGATGGACTACTTACATGGAGCGAGTGTTACAGCAGATCCTTCACGGGCCTGCCGAACGCAGTTTCTCCTACGTCATCGGTAACGAAGCCTTACGAAATGACCTGGAAAGATATGTGGAGAAGCCCAAGTATCAGAGACTTGTGATCGACTTTGAACCTGGGGAAGACCCTGACGAAGCATACTCCTCCGTCCCATACGAGAAGGGAGCAAACCTTCTGCTCCACTTGGGTATGTTTCTGCCATGTACCACATTCGCGCATAAATTCGACTGCTCTTACGCATGGACCTAGAGCGAACCGTTGGAGGGTTGGATGTATTCCTCCCGTACATCCGTGACTACGTCGAAACATTCAGCGGAAAGAGCATTGCTACTCAACAATGGAGGGACCATCTGTATGGATATTTCCAGAAACACGGCGGCGAAGAGAAGATCAAGGCCCTAGACTCCATCGACTGGAATGTGGGTGTCAAGAGATGAAAACCGGCCTCTAGCTTACACCTTCTTCCAGGCGTGGTTTTATGGCGAGGGGGTTGAACTCCCCGTCCAGGTAGACCTTGACCTGACCCTCGCGAAGCGGGCGTATGCTCTTGCCGACAGATGGGATGCTGTTCGTGCCATCGACATCTCCAAGACCACTTTCAGTGCCGCCGACATGGACGGTTTTAATTCGAACCAAAAAGTCGTTTTCTTGGAACGCCTTCAAACCCTACCACCTTTGCCGGCGAGCCATATCGCTCACCTTGGCAGTCTCTACAAGGTGGCGGATACTTCCAACGCAGAGATCAGGTTTAGGTTCTACGGACTCGCTCTACGGGACCCAAGTTCGGTTCCTGAGAACCTGGCTCGGGATGCCGCAAGATGGGTGGTTGGGGATGACGGGAGTGGTGTGATCAAGGGGAGAGCAAAATTCTGCAGACCGGTGTTCAGGTCAATCGTTAAGATTGACAGGGACTTGGCGGTGAAGTATTTTGAGAAACACAAGGCCGAGTTCCATCCGATCGCCAGAAAGTTGATTGAAAAGGTGAGTTAGTCACAACAAGTCGCGCCACTAATCTGACTTTTCCCTCTTCGCCTTGTCATTCGCCTTGTAGGATATCGGCGTTCACTGATTCTGAGTAGTCGCAGCGGGTTTATTAGAAGCATTAATAAGAAGTCTATTCTGCCGATGTCCATTGCTTGATTCGCGTTGGGAGTCTACTTGATGTATCGCCTGGTGCCACGGATATCCGCATAGCGGTCTGGTTTGGGTGGTACCGCGAATTTGGGTTCTTCTCGTCCTATAGGGAAGCATGTGAGATGGATGGGCCCGCAACAGAGTGGGGAAACATACTAAGAACGGTCGCGTAGATCTGAGAGACACCTTCGTCCCATACTTGGCGCCACATGTGAGCACCTCCGCCAGTGCTTCCGTCTAAATCGTGTTGAACTGCGAATTCACGGACATTGAAACGGAGTCGGTCAGCTTCGCTGAATGCCGGGATGGAGATGGGCTCGGTTAGAGACGGCTGAGGAAGAAGCAGCAGAACATATCGATGGTAGGGCGTCCCACGTTGAGGGTGAGGCGGGATGTATGGGGTATGTGCCCCAGGAATTTCGATGGATCGTGTAGCACATGACAGGGGGATGTTGGGTCTGTGGAAGTTGTCAATGGTCAGGTAACCATCGATATTACAGATACTGACTGGAGCCAGTGGAGATACGTCGTGAAGCTTCGGTTTTCTGGGTCAGGTACATCTAGACCAACATTATGTCCGGTACAAAACCCAAGGCCTCGGGAAGGGCGTACCAGGATCCACCATCAAGAGAGTGTAGAGTCTAGTGTCTTCATGAAAAACGCTGGCGTAAACCTTTGGCTGCTTTTGGGTCTGTGTCACAACTCGTCAACGAAGGGCCCAGAAAAACATGGAAATCTTCTGCACTACCATACCTGCTCGGAGGTAAGGAAGACACCAGGCTCCACCTGGTTGTGCTGACGTTTTGAACGAGTTCGGAGGTATACACTTTGAGGCGGGGGTTCGGGGAATGTCAGGCGGAGGTCGAGGGAGGGATGTAGGGAGGGCAAAACGTCAGGAACGACGTTCATTTGGTGAATCCTTTCCATCTGAGCGAAGTTAAAATAAGAGTTTTTGGCTGACGAAGGCGGTTCCATCTTACCAGGAGGTCGAGGTCTCCGTCATTCCTCCATTTTTGCTCAACAAGGTGCCGGTAAACGGGTTTTGTCATGTCCGCTGAACGCAGAATGATCAGGGATGGTGATGGAGGGGCCTCTGAAGGTAGGTGGACCTACCCAAGCCGTTCCTAAAGTTCCAGCGAACCTCTGGACGGTTAACCTCGCTCTGGACCTCGAGAATCGCGAGTTTTTCCTTCAAACCTTCGATGAGCTCGGGATCGGGGTTGGACGAGCTTTCCGCCTCCCGCAGAGCCGATCGGTTGTACTGAGCCTCAGCCCTAAGAGTGTTGGAATCTCGACGAACGTAACGGAGGGCCTCGTCGAACGCGGGAAGGACACCCGGAGCGAGGGGCCTATTCCATTGGCGCGGTCTTTCCGGGTTAATATGCGGTCGACGCGTCTTCCAGTTGCCGGGACGCGACAGAGGTGAAGGGGGTGAGGCGGACTGGGAAGGGGTTGGAGGTTGAGCTTGTGCAGTAGAGCTGCAGCGAGCCCAAGCAGAACGGACGGGAGTGGACTTCTGGCTGAGACGGAGCATTGAGACAGGTGGTTCCGTCACAAGTCCGAATTGGGAAATGAGTCAAAGCATCCGACTTACTGAAAACCATGCGGGTGAACCAACCGTCGAACCAGATAAAGTATTCCCGTTCGTCTCTGGCACTCCGGGTTGACCGTTGACAAGTTCCGTTCAGACTCACAAATGTCTCTATCGTCCGTCTGAAAAAGGGCGGAAAGCGGTTTGAGGTAGGTCTTTGTTTCGCCACAGCCGATCATGAACCGACGGCGTAGGGGATCCACATAGATTGCTTGCTACAAGAATAAAGTGCAAGAGTGGAGGAATGGAGTGTAAGTGATATTGTTTGTCAAAATTCCACCATGATGCCCAATCCTATGTTTAGAGAATCCAACATCGACGATGTATTACAAATCTCTAATATCTTCGTCAATGTGTCCAAGGGAGAAGTGGCAAAGGCGAACGACCTGGAAAAAGCTTTTGGGACGTCTAGTACTAATGATATCGTAAAGGAGGTGCGTCGACCGGGCTTCAGGATTGTACCGTAGCGAAGGATGGCGACTCAAGTGACTTGATAGATCCTAAAGAAGGGTGAAGTGCAAGTTGGCGAAAAGGAACGAGAGCACGATATCGCATCTTTAAGGAAGGAGCTTGCGACTCTCGTGGCCGAGAAGTGTGTAGATCCCTCCACACAACGGCCATATTCAGTCGGCATGATCGAGAAAGCAATGACGGAGGCTGGGTACAGCATCAAGACAAACAAGACAGCAAAGAGTCAGGTAGGAACGGCGTAGTCGCTCAGTAACCTCGACCTCATGCTCTGCATAGGTTTCGGAGTGCATTAAGTTGCTCCAGACATCGTCGAATCTCCCGATACAACGTGCTCGGATGCGGGTGCGGATTACTGTACCGACGAAAGATGGGAAGCGGTTGCGGGAGCAGATAATGGAGGGGGCTGAGCAGGTGGAAGACGAAGAGACGGGCCAGACAGAGTGGGAAGTGGTGAGGGTGGCTCGCTTTTACACTGTTTCTACCCACTCACGCCCAGCAGGTGATGCTGATCGACCCCGGACAATTCAAGGTGATCAATGAGTTGCTGCAGAAGGAATGCAAGGGAAAGGGTAAACTGGAGACGTTGACGTTCGCCGCTACCGCACAAACGGATTGATGTCGAGGAGGATGAGATGTCGTGGGATTTGGCGGTCGCCGGGATTGTGGTTCGGCAGAAGCGCGGGAGATATTTTGAACCTGTAACTATGACCGATAAAAACACCGAGATCCGTATTGCAATCGTGAGCATTCGGACCGCCGTCGTTCCACATTGCCATCTGATTCCCTGGCCACAGGCATTGGCGGCCTTGCGGTTCAAACCAGGCAGGCAGTCGTGCATTGGTAAGCGGTCACCATGGGATCTCAACCTGCGTGATCCGAGCGTCTGCAAATAGCGTACGTGCTGGAGCTTAGGGACAGATTTCCTTGCCATGGGGGCGGTGCCCAACCGGTCGAGAACGCGCTGGTGGATAGGGGATGGAGGGAGAGAGCGTTGGAGCTCGAGGCTCGATGCCTGAAACTCGAAGGGATGTTTGAATGGGACAAGTTAGGTACGAATCTCAATGGAGGATCACGCGAACACACAGCCGGTAAAGATCTTTACAGAGCGTCTGGTCGAGATGAATACAAGTGGGCGCGCGATGCCAGATGGGGGGGAGAAAAGGAACAAAACGAGGGACAAGGCTCAGAATAGAACAAGGGCTGGTCTGGAACGAGTACTTGATGGCAAGATGGCTTACCACAGTTCAGATGGTGGGTGCGCCTATGATTCATGAGATTATCACCATCGTTCTCCTCATCAGGATCTTTACTAGGGCTGATTGTAATCAGCACTCGATCAGCGTTGGCGATATGCGAGCGTCTGATGAGGGCACAAGATGGTCTGCTGACCAGGACGACATCCGACTCGGTGACAGAGAGGGAGGAGATTTCATTGACGGTGATTCCGGTTACGTTTTCCGTCGCTCGTTCTGGATTCGAAGAACTGGGCAAGATGGTCGGGATGATGACGGGTGCCGGCCGAAACTCGAGGGAGATCTGTGACATCCTTGGGGCCATCGACTGGATGCTCCGCGGAATGCTTGAAAGCCTATTTGCAGTCACACAGAGGTTCGCGAAGGTCGCTGGTCTGCGAGCCAAACGAGTGAAACGGCTCGAGAGGATCGTCGAGGAGGAGTGTGATCGGACATTTGGCGCGCTGACGGAGATGGTCCTCGTGCGATTGGTCCGCTCCATTTTCCCCCTGGTGGAGTGGACGTTTGAGAGGCCGGAAGAGACGAGGAGCGTGTCGATGGAGCTGGTAGGGATAGTGGAGGGAGCATTGGATGCAGTGGAACGGTCTGGATTCGGTGGGGGAGCAGCGAGCGTCAGAGAGCGGGTGGCCCTGGAAGCGTGTCAGGAGCTGGGGAGGTTGCCAAGGAGGATACCCGCTGATGGCGGCAGCAAATCCGTCCGGGAACGAAAGCAGAGGCTGGCAAAGAAAGAGGCGGTGTGGCATCTGGGAGCTGTTCTGCGGACGAGCGTGGGTGCTGCTGCCCCGGCGCGGGTGGCAGCCCGACTGGTGGACAGCGCACGGCTGGCGGGGCTTGGCGCGGTGGAGCGCGAATTTGTTTTTGGGTGGGCGGTTGCGGAGTAGCCGAAGAATAGCCGACAGATCGGATCTCACACGTGGCATCGGTCGAAATACGCGAATAAATATTTCACTCTCTCCCCGGCCACTGTCCTCCTCCCGTTCCTCCTCTTGTGTCCCTGCTCGTCATCATGTCTTCTGCCCTCTCCTCCGCCCTCAGGTCTCTCATTCCCTCCCTCAACGCCTCCGATGACGCTGTTTCCAATCGTACGTTCTCCTTCTCCTCACCAACTCCCTCCGCTTTCTCACGTCACCCGCCTCCGTTCCTCCAGCAGAGTTCCCATCCCCTTGTTCTTCCGCTGCCTCTCGTTTGCTCCGAAGAAACGAACACCTCGCCGTCCTCCTTCCTAAGCATCTTTGGAAGGTCAGCTTTCCTGTCCACCGTTCTCTCCCCATCGTCCCTGACGTGTCCTGCCTCTCCAGCCAGATTCCCAGGCAAGCCACTGTGACGTCTTCAACTGCCGCAGGCCCTTCACCCTCTTGGACCGCAGACATGTGCGTTGCCCCATCTCCCCCTCCCGTTCCGTCGTCTAATTCCGATTCACCATCAGCACTGCAGAAAGTGTGGTGGTGTCTTCTGCGCTGATTGCAGCCCCCATTCGATCCCTCTTCTAGATACCTCCAATCTCAACTTCATTCACCCCCCTCGAGGTGTTCCCATAACCGCATTTGAATCTCCCTCCTCTCCGATCACTCAAGCCAGAGTCTGCGTCGAGTGTTACGACCAGATCAACGGTCTCCTGGTTTTCCCGAGGACCCCAGATCTTTCTTTCTCCAGCCCGTTGACCTGCGAGACCAAACTCCTCCATTCCTCCAATTCTTCTGTCGTCTCAACCCCATCCGATTCCGTCTCTCATTTGACCAGACCCGTTGTAAGGCGGACCCACACCCTGCCAGACTTCCCGCAGATCCCCCCTCCCCCGCCCTCCCATGGCCATGGATCGGACGATGATCTCGGTGAGCTAGCTGCTTATCCCCTTCGACATTCCTCTGCTATCTGCAAGAGGACCGGTGGCGGCCGCTGGTACCCAAAGAAGACGAATACCATTGAGGGTTATCGGATACCCGGATGTAAAGCCCAGTTTGAGATCGATCTGGAGCGTGAAGAGGAGGAGCTCCGCCGTCTCAAATTGAATCCCGTTTTCAAAGATGGAGGTTAGCGTTTGGATCCCTGCTTTCACTTCTCTGTTTTACTCACCATGCCTCTCCAGATTTCCAGTATCGTGTGCCCCGTGAGACCGAACCTCAATCCCTCCGGGGTGTTGGTCCTCTCGTGCTTTCCACTTTCTGATTGCTTTCTTGCTATCGATGTCTCTCGCTTTCTCACTCTTCCTTAGGGTTACTCGGTCACACCACACTTATACCGTGCTTATGTGTTACGCCCCTCTCCATTCTTGTGCATACTTCTAGATGTTTATTCTATAGTAATACTCACCCCTGCATGTATCTCTTTTGTACCACCATCCCTACCATACTTGGTCCATACACTCGATCGATTTTCCCTCGAGCGCCCGATCGGCCATTACCTCTCTCGTATTGTCATGTCCTCGATCCTATGAGATACTCGAGCCGCATACCGACGGTCCTTGCCCGTCCTCGACCCGTATGCCCGGACAATCCTGGTCTTATATCCAGACTCCTATCATTTGAAGCCGGGCATGCCAACGAGCACCTTCACTCGCCCGTCATCAACCATGTTCCGCATTTCGATTGGAGGCTGCGCGTTCCCAGCCCCAAGCCACCGCTCAGTACCATTCAAAAAGTCTTCGGAAAGCCTCTGCAACCCCCACTCCCCTCACACAGCTACCCTTATGACGTCCACATCCAGAAGTACAAGGATCAGTCCGTGACGTACCGTGTTCCCGCTCTACCAGCTAATTGCTCACCGTGTCCTCCAGCTTTCTCCCTCTTTTATCATCTGAACGCGCGGAAAATGAGGCCATCGTTAGGGAACGCCTCTCGAACTGGAGCTTAGATCGTCTCAAGCGAGAGGGCTATTGTGTAACAGACACCAAGGCGTACTGGGTGGATCACCGAAAAGCTGGAAGACCGACCGCTTGTTTTGTGCTCGGTCCCGGTATCGTTTTTCCTCCTCACGTCTTTGAGTAAGGCCTTGTCTCTCCTTTGTTTTGCGTTTTAGTCTCTGAACCTTTGGGGTGTCTAGGAAGGGCTCTCCCATCCTCGTCTCCCGAGCAGACCCTCTCGAGAACGTTCCTTACACAGGCAATGTCGTCGAACACAGGCCGACCCAGATCAAGATTGCCTTTCAAGAATCATTTTCTGAGCTTGAGGAGGGTCGTTGGAGGTCAGCCAGGTCTCTCCTTTGTCAAGAGGTGTGCTTACTTCCCTCGATTTGTGTAGGTTGGACCTTGGTCAATCGAACATTGCACACGAGCGCATGGTCACAGCGATATCTCGCCTTTCACATGATATAACCGCCATTGAGCGAGCAGCAGGGGGTGGACAAAGATATGCGCTTCATGGGACCCAACTTCGCCACGTCCTTCTTGATTCGTTTTCTCCGATCTCCGAGTCCACACACTCTACCCCTCTCCAGCGAGCAGACGAAGTCAGTTATGTCTCCCACGAAACCCTTGACCACGGCAGCAAGGTCTCCAAAGACTTGAGAGGCGTTTTCAGCGACGACATGAGAATCTTGAGCTGGGCGAAGAGATATATGCGACCCAACCCTGTTCGAGTGGAGGGAGACCCACATCTACCGTTGAATGCCACTCAGATCAGGGCGGTTGCTACGATGGTTGGGGAGGCCATGAGCCTCATCCAAGGGGTACGTCCTCCAGAACATACTTTGAGCATTCGAGACATACCGAATGCATCTTGTCGCAGCCCCCCGGAACTGGAAAAACAAAAACCATCATCGAAACCGTCAAACTACTGAAGGTGAATTTGGTTATTGTTTTTTGCTGTGTCCACCCTCTAAGGCGGTTCCAAAGAAACATTTTGCCGTGGTACATCCAATCATGGTTTGCACATACACCAATGTTGCGGTTGACAACTTAGTGGAAGGTTTTGTGACCGCAGGATTGGACCCGGTTCGGATTGGCTATGGAAAAACCAAGTCGGCTTTACAGGAGCATTCTTTCGAGTTCAAGATGGAGCAACATCCCCTCTATCCAGCGTATGAAGTCGTCTCGGAGAATTTGGAGAAGCTCGAAAAGGATCTGAGTAGGACCTGCGCTCGTATTTTTGAACAACAGAAACGAAGGGATCCCGCTTGTGAACTCTCGCGTTTGAAAAGTTATCGGGACGTTTTATCCGTAAAAATGTCGAGATTCAGCTCCAGGAAACAGGCTATGTACCAGCAAATGCAAACAGAAGTCCTGACCAGCGCAGACGTTGTTCGTTTCCCCGCCTCCTACACCTCCAGTGAACTTATGAACACCCTTAGGTATGCACTACCTGCATCAGCTCCGGTTCTCAGTTGTTGAGCATGATGGACTTTCCCATAATCTTCTTGGATGAGGCGTCGATGTCGACCGAACCTGCTTCCCTCATTCCCCTCATGAAGGGTGTAAGTTATCCGATGTTGTCGCATGCCCGTCTGATGATGAATTGTGGTAGTCCCAGCATGTCGCGCTCATCGGTGACCACAAGCAACTGCCGCCAGTGATCACGAGCCACGAGGCACAATTAAATGGCCTTGGAATAAGTCTCTTTGAACGTCTCACAGAAGAGGGGGGTGGGCATCGTCTCTCTCTTCCCTCCGTATCATAATGCCTGACCACTTCCTTAGCCATTCCCTCCGTCATGCTTGATATCCAATATCGCATGCACCCGGACATATCGAGATTCCCGTCAGCAGAGTTTTACAACTTTTCCCTATCTGATGGCACCGTCGATTCCGTCGGAAATGTTGGATCCTTTCTGGACCCACCGATCTCGACCCATCTGACGGCCAACCCCGCCACCGGTAACCGACCGAGTCTTATCTTCCTAGACCATGCAGGATCAGAATCCATCAAGGATCGGAGTAGAGTGAATTGGAATGAAGCGCACATTGTCTGCAGTATCGCCGAAGACCTCCTGCTTCACAACAAGGTTTGTATACTTTACACATGCCGCGCGCAGCGGACGTACTGACACCCTGTTTTAGGACCTTCGCGGATCGGATATCGGGGTGATAACACCATACGTGGCACAGGTTTCTCTCCTAGATCGGCTATTCAACAAGAATAAGGCAAACATAGAACGGTTCAAGCAGGTGCTAGGTGAACAGCGGGCGATGCAACTCGCCAGCATAGAAATCAAATCTGTAGATGGCTTCGAGGGCCGAGAGAAGGAGGTCATTATTTTCTCGACCGTTCGGAACAACACCTGGGGACACATTGGCTTCCTCGCAGATAGACGGAGGTTGAACGTTGGTCTGACGAGAGCAAAGCGGGGCTTGTTCGTCGTTGGGAGCATCGCGACCCTGAAGGCAGGAAAAATTAATAAGGAGCTGGCAAACACGCTAAGCGCGGGTATGGATGGAAAGACGAACAGAGGCGCGGAGGCCTGGAGACGGTATGCGGAATTCCTAACCAGCAGGGGGCTAGTTTCGGAGCTGAGTGGGGAGAAACTTCAAAAGGCGCTATACGGGAACTACGAGAAGGCGGGTGGGCTCGTTGATAGAGTGTACTTCTGAAGTTATAGAATGATGTCTAGGCGTAGGACTTGAAGTGAGCAAAGACAAACAACAACGCTGGCCTTGAATTATTGTCAAGGGTGTAAAAAACAGTAGTGTACGGCTGTGTATATAGATATATATTTAGCAAGCGCGGGAAACTTATTCCTCCCCAGAGACACCATCCCCTAAATCCGCTTCTTCTCTCATCCTCTTCTTTCCAGCTGATCGCACAACTGGTGATTCCTCCAGCATCGGAAACCCGCCGAACCTCCCTCCGCTCGTGAAGCCCCCGAAACCCATCGGGCTCTCATGCAAACGTCGAGAATGCATTACGCGACCGATGGCTCCTTCCTTCCTCCGAGTAGGACTATCCTGCAACACCGGCCGGGGTACAATCCCAGAGACGGAATCGACACGGCCCATGACTCTGTTGACGGATCCTGTATGTTTCCTCGAGGGAGTATGGAAGCCGATTCCAGTCGTGTTCGTGCGGGAATTATAGGACCAAGGGCCGATGCTTTTCGGCGTAAAAGTGCTGAACTTCATCCCTCTGGATGGAGTCGTTGTAAGATCGAAGGTAGGTTCTCCACCCCCAACGCCAATGGATAGGTTTGGTGTCTCGTAAATCCGTGCAATCCCACCCGAAGAGTTTTGTGGCGTCGAAGGATCACCCTTGTTGGAGTATGCCGTTGAAGAAGATCCGGAAAGCGGCTCAAAGGAAGTGCTGCCACGGGTAGGTGTTGATGGGCGTGCATAAGGACGCCATGTTGGGAAAGGGGACCGTTCAGAATCGCCAACGAAGAAGAGGGGATCTTTGGGTGAACTTCCCGGACAATCATCGTCCGTGGGAACGATGGTGGGTTCAGAGGAGGGAATCGTGGGCTCAGGAGTGACGGTTCGGCGGGCGTCCTTCATACAGCCGATGCAATACCAAGGATCGTCCGGTCCACCAAGTTCTCCTACATTCCTGATACCGATGCAACGTAAGTGATACCACCGTTCACAGTCATCACACTGCACCAAACCACGGTCTTTAATCTTTCCTTCGCAAACGCAGAAATCTTCATCTTCCCCGCTTCCTGAGCCATCACTCGACAGGTTGGAGTGACGCGCCTGTGAGAAACGACGGAGAGTCAGCATTCTCACAGCGCGCCTGGATAGGAGCGCTGCTCGAGCGTCGGCAGGATCACTGGGGAAGACCATAGTTCCCGTCCTCCGTCGGTCCGTCGCCTTGATCGGGACCATCTTCCCCCTACCCCTCCGGCAGGGCATAGGTGGATGTTGATACAACTCCCCCCAGGCAGAAGAAGGCATGATTTCTTCGCCCTCACTTTCCGAGTCGGAGTCCCGGTCCAAGAACTTTTCTATCCAGCGTATCTTCTCAGCTTGAGCCTCCCAGTGGGCGCGGACAAGTTGATCAGCCTTGAGAGACCATGGGAATTGGGAGTCAAGCCAGTCCGGACCAACCGATTCCGGGTCTACGGATGTGTTAGGGGGGGCGATAGTGCCTCGCTTTACGGGCGGTGCTCTCCCATTTCCATTCCCTTTGGGCTTCCGTTTGCCAACGGGCCGCTTTTGTCGGGAAGGGTTCCCCCCACCGAAAGTTTCGTGCCGGCTCGCTCTCTCTTCTGTATCGAGGAGGATCCTGCCTCTACCCTCCACATCGACAATGCGAAGTTTTGAAGTGCAGGGTGTAGAAGTTAGGAAGGATTCTATCCGCTTCCGCTTCCTTGTCTCGTTCTCTGGCCGTGGGCAATCGCTTGGGGGAGGAATGGACGGCACGGTTGATGGGTAGAACCGATGAGCCGAAGGGATTGCAGAGGTAGAGTGACGGAGCCAGTCGAGAGTTGTTTGTGAAAGCTGACCGTTATGGCTGACTCCACTACGATGAGCGTAGCCATTGATCATTAGGCTCTGTTCAAAGCTCTCCTCGGAGGTCTCTTGGAAAAGCTTTAACCGTCTACCTCTTGCGGGTGTCTCTGTTACACCGAGGGGTATGGGGACGTGGGAGAACGGATCTCCTAGGAGCGATGAGTTTGCAAGGGGGGACGGTGTTCGCTGAGCCCGTTTAAGGTAATCAGGGCGATGGAGCTCGGTTTCTTCAACTTTTAAGAGGGGGGGATCGACAAGAAGGTTGGTTTCATTGTTTAGCGCACGGAGAGGGGATGGGGTAATGAGTGGTGATTGGGTTTGGGCATTGTATTGGGAGAAGACATCAACGAAGACAGGGGAAGGGGAGGGTTTGGGGCTTTCCTGGGGAGTTGCAATTTTGGTGGGTGTTAGCTGTTCAGTAGGGTTTCGCTCAACAAAAGGGGATGACAATCGGGATGGCGGCGCGCTTTGACGAATTTGGGTGGGAGTTGCAGCCGCAGATCCAGGTCTGAGAGTACTAAAAGGTGAACAAGTGGGGGAAGGAAAGTAAAAGGGGACATACGAGACTGTCCGCCTGGGACTCGATGGTGTGCTTGTGCTATCCGATTCCTCAACATGGTGTGACCGTTGAGGATGAGAATGCTTACTGTTGCGGGAGAGGAGACCTTTTCGTACGAACGAGTAGAGGGCTAAAGATTGGGTGAGGGGAGGATGAATCAAGAATGAAGGGAGGACAGACCTTGACTCTGGGGTCATGAAACTGGAAGCATACTGCTGGCCGCACCTGATGGTTTGTGCAATCGAGACATTTCGGAAAGGTCTGTGACGTGGTTAGATCACAAGCTATTGGCGATTATGAGATTATGTACTCTGTAACGGACGGGGAGCGGTCCTGTCCCTGGATGTAGGAAGCGCAAGTGTTGGGACTGGGGGTCAAGTGAGCAAACAGTCGGGCGGTCGTTGAGTTGGATAGACTTGCCTTTGGGGTGTTAGAAGCTGCGAAGTGCTGTGGGGTCGGGTGTGAGATTCTGGGTCTGCGGATGGATGAGGCACTCACTCTGGGGAGGACATGGCAGACGGAAAACTCTCCTGGCGGAAAACTCCCAAAGTTCAACTTGCTGGTTCGACGAGGCTGCACGTGACCGCGGCAAGGGAAATGTAGCCAAAATTCACAAATAAAATAAAGTAAAATAAATGGCGATAACCGCCCTCGAGTTCTACTGTGGAATAGGTATAAGAGCACACGTATCTCTCCCGCTCGCCGCTCACCTAGACCTCCAGGTGGTCTTCACTATGCCCTTGAAAAATGTTCTATTGACGTGCGAGTCCTCGCCGCCTTCGATTGGGATCAGCTCGCCTGCAGAGTGTACTCCCATAACTTCCCAGAGACCAGCGTGAAACAGGTCCACATACTCCCACCCGCACGAACCGAGTAGCAACTGAGAACGGTATAGGTTGATATCTGCACGTTGACCGCTGAGAATCTGGCAGCGTATTCGGCCGACCTCTGGCTCCTGTCCCCATCCTGTCAACCATATACCATCCTTAACCCGATGCCTAGGGACAGTGGTGACCCCCGGGCCAAGTCGTTCCTTCATCTCATCAACGAAGTCCTCCCGTCCTTGGCTGTATCTAATGTTCTTCCTAGTCGGCTCCTGGTCGAGAACGTGGCTGGGTTCGAGGTACTTCATCCCCCTCCACTTCTTGCCTCCGTACTGAGTCTCGACCACAAGACGTCCTTGACGAGGCAGACGTTGCTTACAGTACTTTCTCGCCTCGGTTACAATGTTCTCGAACTTCTTCTCACTCCGTTGTCGTTTGACATACCGAACTCTCGCCTGCGGTACTATCTTCTCGCTCGACTCAAACCATTCCCCTTCCCGGGTGAAATCACCATCGCGGGAATCTCTAGGCACATTCCGGGTCGAGGAACGGATTGGATAAATGACAGGGGTCAGTCAGATGCAACACCCGGCGCGAGGGCGGTTCGAGATTACCTTGATCAGGCAGGATCAAGCCCCGACGACTGTACCATTCCCACACGGGTCCTCGAGAAATGGGGAAGGTTATTCGACATTGTTCTCCCGACCTCATACAGGACCTGCTGTTTTACCAGGGGTTCGTAAAGCTCACCACCAGCTCAGCCCTCCCTCTTACCATTGGCAGGATACACAAAGATGGTTGAACGAACCGGCTCCATCCTCCAAGAAAACGATTCACTGGATGTAAGTCCTGACCAGCACGATCCGTGAAACGAAAGCCAACTTAATGGGCACAGACGAAAGAAACATTTGATCGTTTCCTCAAAGCACAGGCAGAAGGAGATCCCAATCCTACTGCGATTTTAGCACCCTTGCGCCTCCGGTACTTCTCACCAGAGGAACTATCGAGACTCTTTGGGTTCGGTACCGACACCAAACCGTTCACTTGGCCAGCGGAGGTGACTATGAAGTGTAAATACAGATTGATAGGGAATAGTGTGAACGTTCATGTAGTCGCCCACCTTGTCGATTATCTCTTCGAGTGACCGGATGGTCACCGGTCACCAACCGAGATGGATCGTTCTGATCGACCAATCGGCTGGATGCGGGGTAATTTCGTCCACGTCCACGACAATGCCAGCCTCTAGAGGACAGAGACAAACCTTCATTGTCGGTGTAGGATGCACTGCGTTCACAAAGGTGAGCAACCTCCCTTCCACACGACCCGATGGTCTCAATTCTGTTCCGTCACGAAGCCCAGGGGACAGAGAACGACGGAGGATGTTAGTCCACTTCCACCGGCCCTAATACTCTGACTGAGTCGCCTCCAGATGGGACTAGAGGCTGCGACTAAAGCGTTACTGGATGCAGGCAGGGCGACTCGTCTTTCTCCTGAAGTGTTGTTGAGTGACATGTGTCTAGGTATCACATACGACTCCGTTGAAGCGGCGCATGTTGGACATTGCTATGGAGACTCTACAAGTGGCCAGGTACTTGTCCCCCCTCGAGAAGATCTGCGCAATACTGAATTAATTATCAGCGGGCACTATATAACCTCGGGCTGACAGGGATACCAATCGTCAACGTCAACAACAATTGTTCAACAGGTTCCACAGCGTTTTACCAGTCCAACAACCTTGTTAAATACGGTGCTGCCGAGTGCGTCATGGCTCTAGGCTTCGAGCGGATGGCGCCGGGATCCTTGGTACGTTCAATAGCATCCCTTCACCCCATTTTCCCTTGATGATTTTCCAAGGGCACTCACTTCCCGGACCGGCCAAGTCCATTGAAACCTCACGTTGACCTCAGAGAGGAGGTTGAAAATAAATGCCTCGGTGTGAACAAAGGGCCCGGTGCGGCACGTTTCTTTGGCGATGCCGGTACCGAGTACCTCAAGAAGTATGGGGGAACTGTTGAACATTTCGCCAAGATAGGTAAAGACTCCCCCCCCCCCTGAAAGACCCTTCCAACACCCAATTTGAAGCCTCCAAGAACCACAAGCACTCCTTGAACAACCCATATTCACAGTTCCGCAACGGGTGGAGTACCAAACAGGTCATGGCTGCGCCAGGAATTACCAATGAACTCACAAAGCTCATGTGCAGCCCAACCTCAGTACGCATCAATCGCAGTATCTTCCTCATTTCGAAAATTTGACTCGACTTTCTCAAGGATGGAGCAGCGTGTTGTATTATTGCATCTGAGGATTTTGTCCACCAACATGGATTGGAGAATCAAGCGATAGAGATCGCAGGGAATGCGTTGGTGACTGATGGTATCGAAACATTCGAAATGCGGAGCGCAATAGAGCTTGTTGGTTTTACCATGACACAACGGTGTGCGGACGAGGTCTTCTCTCAGGCGGGGTTCCTCAAAGGTGAGGGTAGAGACCAGGTCGCAGTTGTTGAGCTCCATGATTGCTTTGCATCCAATGAGGTGAGCTCCCCGCACTGTCCGAGAGCCGTTCTAATCAAGTATCAGCTGATTACGTATGATGCCTTGCGCCTCTGTCCACCTGGGGGGGCTATTGAGTTGGTCGAGCTGGGTGATAATACTGTACTGTTGGGTACCAATCTATTTACTCCCTGAATGTCTGACGTATTTTGTCAGTACGGAGGCAAGTACGTGGTCAATCCAAGTGGCGGCTTAGAGGTGAGCCATACCTCACGTCCTTCCACGTTCCACATCGCAAAGCTTATCCCCCTTAGGCAAAGGGACATCCTCTCGGTGCAACGGGGCTCGGTATGCACTTTTACATCACAATGCAGCTACGAGGATGTAAGCGCATACAACGTGTTATCTATACGAAGTCTAACATGAGCTGTGGAGGGGCTGGTCCAATGCAAGTTCCTGGGGCAACAAAGAAACTCGGATTGGTCCACAACATCGGACTTGGTGGTGCCGTAGTCTGCAGTTTGCTTCGTAGGCCCCAATTCTACAGACCAGACGGCGAGAGCGGCGTCGATAGGTGAGGCTACTCAAACTCATTCAAATGTGTCTCAACACTGAAGATCTACAAGGGTAGGATACAACCACGGACATATTTGTCGGTCGGTAACGATGTCTGACGTTAACCGGGTGAGGTCGACAAAATCATCAAGTTTCGTACTAGAGAGAGCGAAGCTCTGAGATTTCTAAATGCGTAAATACATGTGTACTCCAAAACATCCCGAGAATGCATCCCGAGCCTGGCCAGAATGGCTGTAATGTTTCATTCCCAAGATGGAGATGTTGAGTAATTGTTGGTGCCGTTCCTGCCGCCGTGCGCAGGACTCGTCGGTGACCACTGTGGTGATGTAGGACTGTAGGCTGGGGATGCGGGCGCTGCAACGCGACGTCATTAACGTTGATAGGTTGGTAGGAGATTAACTTACAATAGGTGGGTGAGGTGGGTGCTGGGAGGAGAAAGGTCAGGAAATGTTTCAAATAGGGGAGAAATTCACGAACAATATTTCGGCGAGGAAGGTGACGCCGGTGACGTTGGGGAGTACTTGGGCGACGACGGAGACATTTGAACAGGCGCTATTAAAGACTGTCAGTTTGCGGATGCAGGGTTGTTGGCATACTCACAAGCTAAGCATTGACGGGGGGGGCGAGGAACGACGAGTCAGTAAAGTAAAATAGCGAGATACGACACACAACTGACTCGGAGAATCTGATGGAAAGGTCAGCAACAGCTTTAGGTCATGCGAGGGGATGGCAGACTCACAACGTGGAGATGCCGGGCTAAACGACGGGCTTGTGGGCGAATACCTAGGAGAGGTGGGACTGAAGGATGGGGACTGGGGACTATACCGAGGAGACGTAGGGGAGAATGATGGGGAGGTCGGTGAGTAACGAGGGCTCGTGGGAGAATAGTTTGGTGAAGTAAGATTGAGGGCTGGAGAAGTCGGAGAGTACGTTGGGGATGTTGCGCTTCGTGAACGATCGAAGAATGGAGATGTAGAATACGGGGAAGTCATGAATGGCGAAGTGGCTTGATAGGGGGATTGGGCGGGTACGTATGGTGAGGTTGGCGAATACACATTCGGGGAACTTGGACTGTACGTTGGAGGCGCAGGCGACATCCCACCGGTACTTTTGGGACTTTGACCGAAGCCCAGGTAAGAGAAGTTGGCTGGATCGTCACCTCCGTTGACAGCCAACGGTGAAAATGCCGCCGCCTCCGCCCTGAATGAGGCATCATGCCACATTGGGGAGTTGCTGTCGTAGGGTGTCATCGCAACTTGTCCAGGGGTCATACCGCCGTCGGTTTGAACGGCAAGGAGATTCTGAGCCGGTAAACGGTGGTCCACGATGACGTCCTTCAGCATATCAATGTCCAACGCAACGTCGAAGGAACCTGTTCCCATGGGCGCCATCTGCCCAAACATCACGTTTTCAGCGATACCGTGGCAATCGTCCTTTTCTCCCACAGCGGCAGCTTCCATGAGAATCTCGACAGTCTCCTCGAAGGAACATCGCATGAGGGCTCCGGTATCCGCACGGTTGATACCATGTCGGGTGATGGCCATCAGGGTGCCCCGGTGAGTCATCAAGTCGCAAAGGAGGGCAAGATGTCGATAATTGACGTACGACCCATCGAATTCGATAACCTTTCGTAGCTCCTTCATGATCGCAGCTCGAGCGGCTTCAATTCCAAGGACGTTGAATATCTCCACACAGCTGTTGGAATATGTTCGTCGGAAGTCCACCCCTTCGATGCACATGACGGTTTTTAGATTGACGCCATCGGTTTCCAACACCCACTCCTTCTCATCGCGCCCCTTGATACTACCCTCCGGTGTGATGACGACCTTGTCGTGTTCCTGAAGGAAGACCCGTTCGATTCCCTTGACGCCACGCAAGCTGACTGAATCCAACATTGTGTTCTCCAGTTGGCGCAAGAAAACGTCTTCCTCGACCGTACCCATCCCGTCTTCATCCTTGTCTGTTCCACCCAACACACGACAACGAATCACCAGCTTCTCTGAGTTGTCCTCGCTCCAGATGACGAACAAGTCGGTTTTGAAGCTTTCAGCAATCCTGCCGGCCACGTAGGGCATCGTAAGTTTTCGGTCGATCATCTTTGCACGATCGAGCTCGAGGCGAAGGAGCCAGGGTGATTGAAGGTGAAGTTTTGATTCCACCTCCTCGTCAGGGATAGCGAAAAATGATTCCACGAAGACGTTATCTTCTTCAATAATGGTCGAACTGGGGTCCGGGTCGTACCAGATCTCGACTGCGGCTGTAACCGTCCGCAAAGTGGTGTACGCGAGCTCTTGTTGAACATTCTTGGCAAGTATCGGGTCCTTGGCGATTTCGGGCTGGAGATAGACGGATAGAGACGGCGTCTTAATGTTCGTGGCGACATTAATAATCTCCTTAAGGCGAGGCACCCCTAAGGTTACGTTTTTGCTCGAGACACCGGCGTAGTGGAATGTGTTGAGTGTCATTTGTGTTGCAGGTTCTCCGATTGACTGCGCCGCAAGGGTTCCACACATCTCTCCGGGATGGGCGACTGATTGGTTGAACTTGGTTTCGATCTCCCCCAGGACCCAGTCGAATGCCTCGTGGTTGAGGTGATGCCTCTCCAGAACCCGTCTGGTGCTGAAAGTCGCCCGAAGGTGCATCCTGAAAGCCAAGGTCGCGTTCTGTTGTGCTTCGAAACTGAGGGGATCGTCACCTCGGACAACGACGAGTCGCTCCAACAAGGCTTTGAGGGCGTCGATGATGTATGCGGGGTCTAAGTCACTTGGCTTGCGGGCGTCGATATGGAAGATCTGTTTGGCGTTTTCAACGATTCGGTGAAGGTTCACGGGTAGATAGTGGGGAGCGGATGAGTCTTGTTGTGGGAATACAAAATGGCGAAGGAGATGGCGGTCCTCCACGAGTTGCTTGTACTCTTCATCTAACTTCGCCTGCAGTTCGAGGGAGCTGTCATCAATCCCCACTTGGAGGGTTCCTGGCATAAAGCCTCCAGCCGGATCGGTGACGTCGACGCGGTATTGGTGAGCAAACTCCTTGTTGTTAAGGGCGAATGTGTCAATGCTCTGACGCTCGATAAACGCTCCATCCATCCCATCCTCGCCGTAGACAAATTGAATGAGGTCCCCCAACGAGTTACGCACTGTCCCATCATAGCACACCTGAACGTCTTCGAGAGCCTTCACTAATCGCCGTTGGATGTATCCTGTCTCGGCAGTCTTGACGGCAGTGTCGATCAACCCCTCCCTGCCGGCCATAGCATGGAAGAAAAACTCTTGTGGAGTCAGACCACGGAGGTAAGAGTTCTCCACAAAGCCTCTGGCTTCAGCACTAAAGTCGTCCTTGTTGTAATGAGGGAGTGTGCGGTGGCGGAACCCGAAGGGAATTCGCTTTCCTTCAACACTCTGCTGCCCTACGCAAACGGACATCTGGGAGATATTGATGAAGGAGCCTTTAGAACCAGCAACGACCATCTGTTTGACGTTGTTGTCTTCCTTCAGATTTTTCTGCGCGTACTGACCGGAATGGTCTCGGGCGAGATTGAGTTCTCGCTCCACGCGGCTCTCGAAGGACTCGCGGATGGTCATTCCTGGTGCAGCCTTCAACCGGTCATGATGGGCGTCTTCGATGATACGCGAAACGTTGGATTTCCGTTCAGCGATCTGTCGGGTGATATAGGCCATGGTCTTCTTGTCGGCGATTGTATCTCCAATTCCGATACTGAAGCCGTTGTGGAACAACCAGTAGTTAACCACCATTTGCAGGCCAGTGAAAAGGTCCCTAGTTGCCTCGGGGCCCTTCTCTCGGAAGACGACGTGAACTAGGCCGCCTTGGGATGCGCCAACTGTCTTCTTCTCGACAATGCCGAATATGATCTCCCCGTTCTCAATCATGACCCCGTCATCAAACACTGGATTCGAGGATTTGGGTTCCGGGGAACGGTAGATATTGATTCCGCGGGGTATGCAGAGTGACAGGATTTGCTTCCCGGTCCAGAGAGGCTTTGGTTTTAGAATAGCTGGGATAGGAATGTCTCCGTCCCAGTCTGGGACCCACAAGAGGATGTTTTGAACCTGAGTCCAGTCCAGGAACGCGTCGCGAAGAGTGAATTTCCGGATGCCGCACAGAGTGTCCTGAACGATGCCCATGACCGGCTTGTTTGCTTGGGGAGAGATAATCTGCGAGGGAGGATTCGTCACGGATGCTGTATTGGGGATCGTTATTGGCCTACCTGTCTGGGTACCCAGGCGATTTGACTCAACTCGGCCCTGGTTTCCTCGCTCTGGGGGATACTTTGGTGCATACATTAGCAGCGGGTCCTTCCTCATATCGTAGCTACGTACTGCATGTTCATCTCATCACCATCAAAGTCGGCGTTGTAAGGCGGTGTGCTGATAGTTGTTGAGAAACTAAAGACCTCAACGTGCAGATGAACTCACACAGAAAGGTTCAGCCGGAAAGCTAAAAGAGGGGTCAGGATAAGAGCGAAGGGTAACAGAGACCGCCGTGCGTACTGGAGTAGTGCATTAATCGTACGCGATGGCTCATCATGCTCATCTTGTGCAGACTAGGCTGGCGATTAAATAGCACAAAACTAGGTAGAAATGTAAGGACGGTCTTGAAGGGCTGGGCATGCAGGGAGACGTACTCTCCATCCCGCAGGTGTCTTTCAACAATCCAACCATATTGGAGGAACGCATCCGCCCGTTTGTTGTAACGCAAGTCTATGCGTTCACCAGTATCACGCACAACGTACCGGGCACCTGGATAGGCCGTTGGGCCATTGCGGACAAGCTCTTGAAGATATGCGATATTGTGCGGCGTCACTAATAGTGGAAATCAGTAGGGGAATGATGCTGGAACAAATCACGGACCTCGTTCTGGATATGTCAAGTTCATAGCAATGCTCCTCGGTACGCCGACCTCATCGAGCTCGAGGTTGGGGTCACCAGTGATCACGGTTCTGGCGGAAAAGTCGACGCGCTTCCCCATGAGATTACCACGAAGCCGTCCTTCCTTCCCTTTCAGGCGAGCACGAATTGCTTTTACTGGGCGCCCAGACTTCTGGAGGGCTTGTGGAATGCCAGCGATATCGTTGTCCATGTAGGTGGCAACGTGGAACTGGCGGTCTTCGATTAGCATTTCAAAGAGAGTAAAAAGGATGTACGGACCTGGAGCAGCTGCTCAAATTCTGTAATGACGTGCGCAGGGGCTCCCTCTTGTTCACATCTTCGTACGTTTGCGGAGGCTTTGATGATGTCTCCCAGTTTATATGTCAGATCGTCCTCACTTCGCATGGTCCCGCCATCAACAGCAATGCTAGGGCGAACGGGCGGGGGAGGGACGGGCATCACTGTGAGAATCATCCACTCCGGGCGGGCGTACTCATCGGATAAACCAAGTAGATGGAGATCTGCGTCAGAGATCTTTCGAAGGACGGCATAGACCTCTGATGGAGAAAATAGTCGCTTATCCGGTTGCAACGACTTCATTTCCTTGGAACGATGTGAGATAGTCAAGCGGAGATAAATGATATGATAATCACCTCATCTTCGTCCTTTGGCTTCTTGTACTGCACGAATAATTTCAACCCTTCCTTGCGGATGGTAGGCTGTACACCACCACAGCCACCGTGCCCTTTCTTTGGTTCCTCGCTTTCATTCCCTTCCGCTTCGTCCTTAGGCTCGTCGGCCTCGCAAACCATCTTCGTCTTACAGAATGACCATACAACGGACATCCTTGCTTTTGGGTCACGAACATGACGAATCCGGTCCGCAAAATTGGGATCCGACTATATGTCCCACAACGCGATCCGGGAGACGGGTAAAATGTCAGTGATACATTGCCAAGGCGATCGCTGAATAATGAAACAGAACATGGAGCTGGGATAAGGAACTACCAAGTGCAAGCGAAACGCTTTCGAAAGCGAGTCACCATCTCCTCCAGCGCAGGACAAGCATACGACTGGATCACGTTTTCGCACTCCTCGTTCAGCCCCCATTTCACCTGGTCACGTGTCCTCCGAGTCTCATAGCCATGCAAGTCTGACGACGAGCGTGACTAGGGAAGGGAAAACGACCCTCAATAAGAGGGTGAACGTAACACAGGCTTGAGGTTCTCCGATTAAGGAGAGAGCCCCCAGAAAATTGGGTAGTGGGGAACGAAACGAGTAGAGGAAATGTTGATGCGACTCACGATGTCAGCTTTGAGCTTTCCACAATTAACGCAGACACATTCCAAGACCTTCTTGACTTTTACAATGAAGCCTGGCGTCGGGTGTTCAGCAACCAATAAGAAAACAATAATGTACTCCCGTACCAGGGTGAAATACAGGGCGAGCCAATTCGATATGTCCGAAATGTCCAGAACACTCCGACATGCCTTCTCCACACGTCTGACATTTGAAGTTTCGATCTATAGTTCCCATCCTTGGATCCATCAATCCTCCAATTTTTGGCCGGTGTGTTGTCTCGTCCATCACCTCCGGGTGTTCAACCTTCGCGACTGAGTACGCTTTCTGTGACATGTGAGCGTGAAGGGTGAGAGAAGAAGGGGGGAAAACATACAATTTCTTCGGGAGAAAGAATGCCGAATTGAACTTCGCGTACTTTGCGGATGGGTGCCGCAGAATAAGCAAACTGATGACCTAGCATGATTGCAAAAAACAAGACGAGCCAAGAAAGAAGAGCCGGACGTAAAGGGTTGCAAGCAGTGGATGATTAAACGGGAATAAATGGAGGTATAGTACTTGAGGCGCGACGGTGGAAGAGCGACGGGCTGTGAGGTTGAGTGTCCAGGCAAGCGAGAGGCGTCGGAAATAACCAGAGTACGTGGAACCAGTCAGATTCGACGATAACCGCGAGCTGAAACAGGGTGTTGAACGGAGTCGACGTCCAGGACGGTGACGGTCTCAACACAAGGGGATGGATCTCGAGAGCAGGCTGGCGTGGTGTGGCTGACTCACGGCGGAGTCCGAAATTTCTCCTTTTTAGGAGAAATGCTGACTAACACGCGTCCTCTCTCACCCAGGACTGTGCACAAGCCCGGAGTAATCTGCCTACTCTCACTCACTACCAACATTGCAGACGATGGCTTCCTTGGGAACGTGGCTTTGGGGTACATCTCAGCTCGACGATGCCATAGGTGTGTATCTCTTCAAACGATACACTCATCCATCACCGCTCATCTCAGCTGCAGACAAGGCCACTTCAGAGCTCCTACCTGCCGGCTCCGATGATATTGCCTTGAGCCTCGAAATTTGTGACCAGATTCGGTCTAAATCTGTCCCCCCAAAGGACGCTATGCGCTCTCTGAAGCGAAGGCTTGACCACAAGAATCCCAATGTGCAACTATCTGTGCTAAACGTACTCTTCTTACCCATACCAACCAAAATGCGTCTGACACCTCGCAGCTCGTAGATTTGTGTGTTAAGAACGGAGGCGACCACTTTCTCGCAGAAATCTCGTCTAAAGAATTTATGGATAACCTTGTTTCGATTCTCAAGTTCCCAGCTTTGAATCCACAAGTCAAGGCGAAGATTCTGAGGCTGGTACAGAGTTGGGCATCCGCGTTTGAAGGGAAGCCTACGTTGGGCTATGTTTCGCAGGTATGCAAAACCCTAAAAAGTGAAGGTACGAGGGCCAATCATTTCCAGGAAACTGGGTCTCACAAACAACAGGTTTCAGCTTCCCCCCGCAAGACCCGACGTCTACCTCATCAGTAATGGTTGATACCCAGACGGCCCCAGAATGGATAGACTCAGATGTTTGCATGCGTTGCCGCACACAGTTCACTTTCACAAACCGAAAGCATCACTGTCGCAACTGTGGCCAGGTCTTCGATCATCAATGTTCGAGCAAGTCACTTCCTTTACCTCATTTTGGCATCCCTCAAGAAGTCCGCGTTTGCGACTCTTGTTTCGTAAAGCTGACCAGGGTTAAAGATAAAACGTGGGTTTTTCTCCAACTTGAGTTTTGACGTGAGTGATAAACCTGCTGTAACATAGCTTTGACGTCTTGAAGACACCTCACCACCACTCCAACATCCGTGGCTCACGCAAGGTCGTGCGAGACGTAGATACGGACCTCCAGCGAGCAATACAACTGTCTCTGGAGGAGGCGGGCATTTCTGGAGCCCTCGCCCACTCTGGCTATACCCCCTCTCAACCACCTTTGACAAATGCTCCTTCCAGTAACCCTACTGTCTCAGATCTCGACGATGACCCTGATTTAAAGGCTGCAATTGAGGCGAGCCTACGAGACGCAACGAACCCAATGCCGAGCGCCCCCTCATCCGTCGGTTTTTCCCAATCAGCCGCAACACCCCCTCGCCAGGTTGACGCTCAGCAAGACCCTCGCTTGGCGAATCCATCACCAAGTTTACCGAACTATGATATGGACCTTCGAGAGTCGGACACAATAATGACGTTTACCCAGACTGTGGAACAGGCACAGCAGGACTCGAGTGGCAGAGATATTAGCCGGTATCCCACATTGAACCAGCTTTACGATCAAGCAAATGGACTGCGGCCAAAGCTTGCGATGAGTCTCGACGATACAAGTCGCCGAGAGGGTGAGTTTTTTCGTGTTTGTAGCAATAAGCTTTGTCACTGAACTCATGTAGACTTGCTAACGGAGATGCATGATAAACTATCTCAAGCGGTCAAACTTTACGATCAGTTGCTCTCTGCGCAGGTGGCACACCCTCCCAGAAGGAATACTGCAACCACCGCCTCAACATATCCGAGCGCACTCCGACAAGTGGGACCAGATGGCTGGATACCGCCGTCGCAGGTATCCTCTTCTGCTTGGGTGTCCCCTCAGACCCAACCCATAGTTCATACACAGATCCGGCCCCCATCCCCGCGTGTCTCTCTCACAACTCCCTCTTTTATTCCACCCGCATCTCACCCTATTGGGTATCACCCGGCATCGTTGCCTCAGCACACACAAATCGTGGATCCGCCGGTGCTCCAAAATCCACCGAATCAAGGATACACTCAGATACCAACGTCTTCACACCTCTCACCATCCCCCTCACAACAAGGAATCAATCCTACCGGCGGTTTGCGCACTTTCTCACCTCTGCGACAAGGAGTAGCAAGTACCGGTCCATCTCCATTGCCAAACTTTCCTACTGTACCTACCTTAGCCCCTCAATCTAGTTACATGCCCTCTGTCCCTCAGTCCGTCATCCAGCAGCCCGATAGACAGGAAGCGCTGTTGATTGATTTATGATTGTAGTATACCTCCTTACTTGTATATGTAGCATCTGTCAACCCGGAGATCTGCTGCCGGACTGTCTGCCAACCCCAGAAATAATGATGAGCTATATTTCCGGAAGTGGAAATCATCGCAGTTACGGGGTCGGCTCGCTCCTTCCATCCACAACCCGTCATCCCGCATCCGCCCCCCGCTACCCTCTGCATTTTGGGAATTCGCCATGCAGGCCGCCCCTGCTATAGAAGAGGGTAAGATGCTCGGTGACGCCCTTAACACGGTCAAGATACAGGTGCAACAGATGAAGCGGCATTTAGTGTGTTGTCATCATTTCCACAATCCGTGAATTCTCTGAACTCTTCTAGGAATTGGATCAACTCATGGACGGATTGAAGAGTGCCAGTGCAATGCTTGGGGAGCTCCGCACGTCTTCTCTGTCACCAAAGCAATACTATGAACTCTGTACGCTTGGCCACGAGTTCCGAGAGATCTTTCACCTAATAGGCTTCCAGACATGGCGGTTTTCGATGCCCTCAGGCACTTATCGAACTATCTATACGACGCCCATACGCAAGGCAAACACCATCTGGCAGATTTGTACGAGTTAGTTCAGTATGCTGGGAACATCGTCCCAAGACTGTACTTGATGATCACGGTTGGGTCGGTCTACATGTCCATCAACGACGCACCGGTCAAAGAAGTCATGAAAGATATGATGGAGATGTCGAGGGGTGTTCTACATCCAATCCGCGGGCTTTTCCTACGTCACTATCTGAGCGGTCAGACCAGAGACCACTTGCCGATTGGTGTCGAGACAGGGTACGTTGACAACACGGGTTGCTACTGCATTCATGATACTGAAAATTGTCAGGCCTTCTGGTAACTTGCAGGATTCGATTTCATTCGTACTCACCAATTTCATCGAAATGAACAAGTTGTGGGTACGACTACAACACCAGGGACACTCGCGGGACCGGGAAAAACGAGAAATGGAACGGAAGGAACTTCGTATTCTCGTCGGTACAAACCTGGTTCGCCTCAGTCAGCTGGATGGCGTAGATCTGGACCTCTATCAGAAAGTTATACTTCCAGGGATTCTTGAACAAGTCGTCAACTGCAAGGATGTTATTGCCCAAGAATATTTGATGGAAGTTGTTATCCAGGTGCGTTGAGTAACAAGCGAGTGAACCGCCCTGACAGCACAATCAGGTATTCACAGACGAGTTTCACCTTCACACATTGGGTCCCTTCCTATCCGCGACTGCCCAGTTACACCCAAAAGTCAACATCAAACAAATAGTCATCTCGTTGATTGATCGGCTCGCAGCATATGCAGCTCGGGAGGCAGAAAGTGAGGATCCAGAAGAAATCAAGAAGCAGGAGGAGGCCGCTGCCCGTCGGCTAGCCGAGAAAGTCAAGATCCAGAAAGCCAAGCTACGCGCAAATACGTCTGCGGCAGGCAGCAATGAGGTGCAGCATGCGGATGTTGACGTTTGGAATTCGGAACCACAGAGTCCCACTCCCGTAACAGCCAAGGGTACCGGGGATCTCAGTCAAATCTCTCAGGACATCGATGGGGAGTCTCCCAGCGATGATAAAGGCTGCACCACAGTACGCAAGTTCAGGGGAATACCCGAAGATGTCAGATTGTTCGAGGTTTTTTGGCAGCAGGTTGTTGAACTCATCAAGGTCCGTATACAACCTTGTGCCTAAACATCCTCTATAAACCCATATTTCAGGCTAGACCCGACCTGTCCATCCAAGATATTACCGCACTTTTGGTTTCTCTTACCAACCTCTCCTTGAGCTGTTATCCGGACAAGTTAGAGTACGTTGACCAGATTCTGGGCTTTGCTCATGGGAAGGTAAAGGAGTATGGAGACAAGTTGAGTCCTGTCATGCAATTTGTCACACCGCCTTCAACTCAAGGGTTCGATGTGCAGTCCCGATGTTCACTCACCCCAAACAACAAGCAACCTTGCGTCCCTCCTTGTCGCGCCGATCAATTCATATCAATCCGTCTTAACCCTTCTCGCTATTCCTCGTTACTCATCGCTGCTATCACAGCAACCGTACTCAACCAGACGTTCGCTCTCTCACGCAGTCATATCATCCGTTTTGAAGAACGAAACGATCATCGAAACTCCGGAAGACGCGAATGGCGTACTTGAACTATGCCATGTTTTGATCAAGGACCAGTCCGATTCCGGTCTGTACCCGGGAGCCATTGGTCAGCAACAAGAAAACAAAGATTCGAGGCGACAGGGACAATCCCCGGACAGGGAAGACATCGCCGAGGAACAGGGCTGGGTGGCGCGAATGGTTCATCTTTTCCGAGCTGACTCCGTCGATACGCAATTCGAGGTAAATTTCGTCCCGTCTATCCATACACCATCCTTATTCTTTGGCAGCTTTTACAAATGGCAAGGAAACACTTCGATCTGGGCGGGGAACGAATGCGGTTCACCTTCCCCGCACTCATAACTTCCGCGATCAAACTGTGTAGACGGTGCAAGAATCAGGAACACATGGTAAGTTTTCAATTCGAATCTCGAGGACTGGTACAAATGGGAAGTATAGGAAGAGGACTGGAAGACTAAAGTGTCCACAACGATCAAGTTCATTCGACAGCTAATTTCTATCCTGGCCACGCAAGTAGATGCCCCGACGATTGCGTTACGACTGTTCCTGCTTGCTGCACAAATCGCGGATGAGTGTGGATTCGAGGATCTGACATATGACCTGTATGTCCAGGCTTTCACAGTTTACGAGGAGAGCATTTCGGAAAGTCGCGCTCAACTGCAAGCCGTTGCCCTCATTGTTGGAACGTTACAAGGTGCCAAAGTTTTTGGCTCTGATAATTTCGACACTTTGATTACCAAGGCCGCGCTACACGGAGCTAAGCTCTTAAAGAAGCCCCATCAGTCTACTGCAGTGAGCCTGGCGAGTCATATGTGGTGGCAGGAAACGTCCCCAGTCGATGCAGAAGTGGAAAAGCAGGTGCCACCGGACGGAACCAAGGAAAAAGAAGATGTTGGCTCCGACAATGTCAAGGCGGCAAGTAGACGCACACTCCTAGCAATTAATTCTAACGCTCTCCGCGATTAGTTCCCTCACCAGGACAGCAAGCGGGTGCTCGAATGTTTGCAGAAATCTCTTCGGATTGCTAATTCCGCCACGGAGGAGATAATCACCGTCCAGCTTTACTGTGATACACTAGACCGCTATCTTTATTATCTGGATCGCGACGCTCCTGCTGTGAGTGATCCTGGCATCTCACAAAGCTTTATACGTATCCTTACTTCCATCCCATCCACTTCTTAGGTTACGCCAAAGTTCGTGAACAGCTTGGTGGAACTGATCACATCAAGCATTGACAATATTTCGTCTCCCGATGTTCATCCATCACAACGGGCACCTCCTGGCCTTCTCGAAGGGGTACAGACACCAGAAATGATTACCAGGCATTTCAGAAATACGCTCGTGTATATTCAAAGCAAAAAGCAGGCGACGAGTGGGTCCAGGTGGAACGAAGTTGATGTTGTTGGCGCAAGTTTGAAGATGGGTATCAGTGGCAAATAGGACCTGCTTTTGCTGCCGAATGCATTGGCTGGTTATTGTACATTGTACCATATCCTTTTTATTCCTATCTACCGGTTTTCTGTTAAGAAGAGCGATAACGGTCTTGCATATCCGATACGAGGTGCGGTAGCCTATCCGCAGGCACCAGCATTAAGCAACCACGGGTGTCAAGCCCGAAGGCATCCGCCTCTCTTGGTTGAGCATTTGTGAACGGATAGTGGATGAAATGCATTGATACCTACATCACGAACTCTGAACGATAAGTGTCAAAAATAAAGCAGTGCACTCACCTCTTGAAATTGCCCGTCTTCTGGATGGAAAAAGCGGGGGGTATCGTCCGTGCTGACTTGGCCCTTTCTGCGCTTTGAGCGATCAAAATTTTGTCCCGAGTTCTCCAGCTCCTCGGGGGAAAGGTGGTAAGTACGCGCTAAGATGAGGTAGTACTTGAAATTGAAGGGTTCGTTCTGATCATACTATGAGTTAGCAAGGAATTCGGGCAAGGGGGGAAGGGGGACAACCTCCTCGACGGCCCATTTGATTTCGTCTGCAAGCATCCTGTACATAGGAGGGACGATCTGTACTGGCATGTTGACAAGCCTCTCTGAGAGTATAAGTCCGACATGGTCGTTGGGGGACGCCAGAGCGTCCTCAAGTGCAGCGCGGAATGCGGGGCTAGGGTTTGTCTTGGAAATAAAATATCCGGTGAGAGATTTAATCGAAGGGTGATCCTTTAGAGGCACAGTTGTTTAACAGGACCTGGTTGTCTTTGACAGGGAAGACGGACCGTGTGGATATTGAGGTTCAAAACGGAGAGGAACGCATATGGATCGCTCTCCCTTCCATCGCACTTGACCGTTGAGCCGACGAGTGGCTGGGAAAGAATAAGGTCCGTAAGCAAGTTGGGGTGGAAGAGAGGAGCGTCGGCTTGGAGGAGCTGAGCCAACAGCCGTTTGACCCCATGCCAGTCGATGTCCGCGATTGGGTCGAAAAACTCGAAATCGACGTCTACGAGCTCCTGGGGTGGAAGGTAAGAGTGGGGAGGGAACGGAATCACAGTCTTTACCCTCTCGTTCTCCTCTTCTTCCTCTTGCTTTCTTTTTGACATCGTTTACCCGTTCAAGCGCCGACGTCATTTACACCCGGAGTTGCACGGAGCATATAACCGAGCCCGGATCTACAGCCTACTTAAACAGGTTCACACTCGCCATGCCCTCCTTGTCTCGCCGGCACCCCCATGTCTCTCTACCTGCGTTCTCTCTCCGTCTCATCCGTTTGTCGCAGGACCGCCTTAAGGCAGTATCATCGTTTGCGCAACGTACAATCTCAAAGATTGCCACGCCTCGGAGCCAGAGCCGTTCTTGTGGCTGGGGTCACCACCACCACCACTGCGTTTGCTTTCTCTGCACTCGGGCCAGGTAATGTCTATGCAGATATAGCCGACGATGCCAATATGGAGGACTCCACTATCCGGAGTGTCCCGTTCACATCCTTGTTGCGTTCATACCTCGTCTTCTCCCTCTGTTCCGTGCCTGTATTCGTCGACTGGTCGCCGCATATAATATCATTCATGGCCTCGGTTCCCGGTCTCAAGCAACTGGCTGGAGCCCTTGTCCGTCGGTCATTTTTTGCGCAGGTTCGGATTTACCTTCTCGGCCATCACGACCGATAGCTGATAACACGGGCATCAGTTTGTCGGCGGAGATACTATCGCGGACTGTATACCGGTCATTAACCAGCTGCGAAGTGAATCCAAAGGATCCCTACTCGCGTACAGCGTCGAAGTCGATGAGGCAAAAGCGGGCACCGTTGAAAACACATTGTATGACCGGATGGTGGAAGAGATTGTTCATAGCATCAATGCTGCCGCTGACTATGAAGATTCCCTTTCAACATCCGCGGAGAGAAGTACATGGGTTGCGATAAAATTGGTGAGATATCAAACTGTTGCATCTCATTCAGCGCTCACCCTAGGTCACCCAGACGGCTCTGCTTCCCGATTCCCAGGCGTTGGTTAGGCTCTCTCAGCATTTGGTTCGATCGAGACCCTCTTCCTCTGTACCATTCCCCGGAAGTTCAACGCCTCAAGACTTGGACATCCTTACAGCTTCCGAGGATTCTCTAATTCTCTCATCCACTGATCGGATGGCTCTGCGGAATCTCCGGGTAGACCTCTTTCGGATTTGCCAGCGGGCAAAGGAACGACGAGTGAAAGTTGTCATCGATGCAGAGTACAGGTTCGTCAATTCTAACGAATCTCATGACTCGAACTAACCTTCAATGTAGCTGGTACCAGGTTTGTGTATTCTCAGTTGACGTCTGGTATAGTGATTGACTATCCCGCAGCCTGCGGTAGACGCGTACACGACAGCCCTCAGTCAAACGTTCAACAGCTTGTCAGCTAATGACACCTTCCAGCCGGTTGTGTATGGGACATACCAAACATACCTGAGAAGGTTCGTCACACACCCTCATCTGATCTTCTCTTCACAACGAATTCTTGAGTAGAAGTCGATCACACTTGCTCCAGTCTTTGAGGGATGCAGAAAACGGAAACTATGCGCTAGGTGTCAAATTAGTTCGTGGGGCATACCACGAGCAGGAGGCGGCTCCGAACTCCAGGGTTTCAATTTCACCGGAAGCTGGCCCACCAGTATATTTGACGAAAGCCGAGACCGATGCTTCCTTTGATGATTGCGCAAGAACTCTGGTCGACAGAGTCTCCCTGGATGCTCGACAGAATTCCCAACCACGGATCTCTGTACTCTTCGGAACTCACAACACGGAAAGCTGTCATTTGATCATATCATTGTTGGAACAGGAGGGGTTAGCTAAGGCAGATGTACTCCACAAAGCGGTGTGCATACCACGATCGACCGCATTGCGCATTTCATTTGGGCAACTCCTCGGTATGTCACCACTGTTGTGGTCAAATTCATACTGACGCGTAGAAGGAATGCGAGATATGCTTACGGACAATCTCGCCACTAGAATCAGATCCCCAACTCCCGTAGTTTTCAAGTAAGTAACCTCATCTATACTTTCAAGACACATTGCCAAACGCTCCTTAGGTATATTCCCTATGGGGAACTCTCGGAGGTACGTATTCAATTTCTCGGTGGTTGCGGGTGAATCATATAGCCCTCTTTTGAAAAGGTGATCCCGTACCTCAGCAGAAGGGCCATAGAGAACAAATCTGTCCTTGGGAACGGAGCAGCACTGGTAGAACTCCAGAGGATTGGGTCAGAAATTCGTCGAAGGATATTACGTTTCAGTAGCTAGTCAACAACATAGCGGGCGATCTACACTATTCCCCACTCCCCACTCTACATCTTACACCCCTTGGAGATCTTTGAATTCTGCGGCCCATTGAGAGCTCATCCGAACCTCCGCAACGAATTTGTCAAACTTTGGCGAGTTGCCAGAGCCAGAGACCTTGCTGAGTGCGACAACCGCTCTTAGCGTACTACGCTGCAATTCTGCAGCGCGTTCGAGGTCTTGTTTTACAGTGTCCTTTGTGACTGTCGCCCCTTTCATGGACTTCTCCAATGGTGGTGTGATTTCATCGAGCCTCTGCGAAACAGCTGCTGGGGCGAGCTGAGGCAGCCGGAAGAGCATCATGTGACAGATGACTTTTATCTCGTCCGAATCGTCAGTGAGTCCCTGAATCACCCTCCCAAGAAACTCGTGGAGGTCGAGCTTCGATAAGCACGTATCCAACTGCGAGAGTTCTCAGCAACTGCCCGGACTTAGAGTGTTGATTCCTACCAATGTATATAGTGTTTCGTATGCGGTCTTCCTCGCTTCGAGCCCATCATCCACCTTATGAGTCCATGGTCCCATCTGAACGGTACGGATGAGGTCCGGTTTGACAACTGTTTCCTGGTAAAGAGTGGGAAGTAATGCTTGAAGGTGATCACGTATTAAATACGCTTTGGTACGGGCTGCGGAGTTAAGGGCGGACAAGGCCAATCGCCTCACGGTCTGCGGGGGAATGAGATTCCATAGAAGGCTGAACGATGGCGGAAAGTGGTTACCAGGTCTGGATCAAGCATGAGTGATAAGAAATCGATGAGCATAGGACCCAGGAGCTCGTCAAATGCAGGGCTCGATTCTGCAAAGGTGTATCGGATAGCAGCGACGACCGTTGCTCGGCCGGTAGGGTTTGCATCTTTAATGCGATTCTGCATGCCGATAAGGATAATGACTGCGGTTAGCACGGCGCTACTTACGTGGAGTTGCGGCAGGTATTTGGAAGGATTGGTAGTTGATAACTTCCCCAGACAGGCCGCCGCTACATTCCTCGTGATTTCCTCCGAGTTTTCGGAATTTTCGAACAGCGGGGCCCATAAGGTTTCTGCAGAGCCTTCTAGTTGTCCGTGAGAACAGTGGGTCACAACCTGGGAGGTGTGGTCAGATCATGATGTGGGCAGGTGTCCTGACACACCTCCTTCAATGAGTGCAGAGAGAGGAGTCGTTTTTCTGCATCGTTCTGGACCATCTTGACTAGAACGGGGAGAAACTGTAGAAGGTTTCCAATAGCGATATTGCCTATTGGTCTGCGGTTGGTACGGAGCGCAACTATCACGCAGTCTTGTTCGGCTTACCGGCGGCGAAGGCAGCTGCTGTCCTTACTTCCTCTTGTTCATCTGAAAAGTGTTCAATTGCGATGTTGAAGACTTCGGGTTGAGGTGACATGTCACTGCTGGTATATTAGATGACGGATGATATTTCAGTTGAGAAATAACTTGCATAAATCTACCCAGCTCTCCGAGAACCAGGAAACCGAGGACTGTGTTTGAAGTCTTTGATTTCGGTGACTATCGGATGGGTTAGAAATCCGTAAAAAAAAAAAAAGCTAAACCATAGACGTACTTTGAGATGCCGGGTAAACTCAGAAATAGTACCAGCCGCGATGCCTTGTTGGCTCTTGATGACTTCTGCGACACATTTTGCAACGTTTGAATAAGAGACTTCAGACTTAGGGGCTTTTTCGGCAACGGCGACAAGATTCGGGATGACATGAGAGGCGATCTGCATATCTGCTTCAACGAGGGATCCATAGAAGGAGAGGAGCGATTCCAGAGCAACTCCTGAGGCTAATGGCGAACAGGATATAACAGATACATCCTTCAAAAATTCGCGTTCAACGAGTGGGAACGTGATGGATGGTGATAGGCGGAGCAACAGAGCGATAATTGCCACCGATTGTGCCAGAAGCGGAATATCCGATGTTGAAATGTAGGGACGAAGGTGTGGCAGTAGAGTATTCGGAAGATCAGCGGGCAGGTTAGAGCCGTACCTAACGAGAGGTTTTTTGAGACGCCAGAACCCAGAAAAAATGCGGATGGACTAACCGCCTCAAAAGAAGGTCGAGGCATGTGAAAACATCGGCCTTACCACCCCTGCCACTCTTTTGGAGGAGAACCATCACCCACGCAATGCAGCCGTTTACCCAATTATCGTCAATGTAAACCTCGCGTGCCACCATCGAAACCACTTCAACGGCCCCCTCCGTCCTTCCTGTGGTACGACAGATCGCCACCCATTCCCTTTTGTCCTTCCTTTGCATGACCTCCGTTGCGCACGTCCATAGAGTACCGATACACTGTTCCGCCGAGCTTCTGACGTCCGTGTCTGTATCGCTGCTGCTGAGCTTCTTGACAGAAAGCTCGTATAAATTGTCAACCCAGTCACCACCATCGATTGGTTTCAAAGCCCTTAAGAGTGAAGAAAATGCTCGGAAAGCCTCTGAGGAAACACGTGGGTGTCGCTCTTGGCAAGTCTTCAGCAAAGTCGGAGTGATCCCGGGGAGGAAGCCTGCAAATGCCGGAGGGGGGTGAGTCGAGAGGTAAGATGATAGAAAGGCTAGGCAGGTAGTGTGCAGCCCGGAAGCGGTCGTCGAAGATGATTGGGACAGTGTATTCTTCAGGATGACAAATATTTGTGGCGTTTGGTTTGTTAGTGATCCTGGGGTAACAAAGAGAAGGCCTTTTAAGAGCTCAAACCCTGCCTGTAGGGTGGCAGCTGCGGTTTTTGGGGGCCGTATCTGGGTCAACAATGCCTTCGAAAGCCCAGGAACCTGGGCCCTCAGGAGCACGTGAGGTGATTCTTCGACGTCCATCTCTTCCTCGCGTTTTCGTTTTCCGCCAACGGGTGTTTCTCCAGCTTTTGAAAGTGGTCCACCGTACGTCGAAACCTGGGTTAGTAGTGTTGAATACGTCGCCCATACCTCGAGCTTGACGGTTTGTTCCCGATCCCCAAATCGCGAGATAAGCACGGGAGATATATCCTTGAGAATTGAGGATAGCAGGTCTGGACGTGTGTGTATCACCGCTGCCAACAGCTTGGTGGCTGATCGACGGATTTTATAGCTCGTGTCTTCATCATCAGAGTACCTGCGATACCCCGGTCAGCTATATCTGGGTCGTAGGGTGTTTCGTCCATACTCGTCAAGTTCTCCATCTTCGTCGTCACCACCATCATCTTCATCCTCCATCTCTTCATCTTCATCTTCAACCTCGACGGTATAGTTCTACACGGAACCGTAAATGGGAGGAAGTAAAGGTCGGTAGATGGATGCTCACTGGGTCGTACTTGATAAACTGTAGTCCAGCCTGTATCACAGCGGCGATATGCGAGGAAATTTCCGTAGGACAACGGAAGACCAGCGACTCCAGGGTCTGAATGCCATCGTAAATATACCATTCACCAATATAGAAACGGATTTTACCTGGAGACAACTTTCACGAAGCTCCTCGTCCTCCTTCTGAAGGGATTGGATGATAGCGGGAGTAATTTCACCAACAACGGGTGAGATCTGTTGTGTAGAAAGCCGTACAACGGATGACACGAGCTGGACAATCGTCTTTTGTTTGTCGTTTGGAGCAGACGGATCAAGATTGGGTAAGACTTCGGTTTTCAGTAGTTCAGAAAATGAATCAGGTGTGGACAACGGGATAATCTGTGCGATCGTGGTGATAGCACGCTTCCGAACAACTGGACGGGGGTGCGATAATAATGGTGTCAAAAGTGGCAGCGGGAGAAAGGTAGAACTCGAGAAGTAGGTGGGGAATCTTGTCAAGAGGATTGAAAGGATGGACAGTGATTCGACGAGCCCTTGTGGTGTCGTGGCAGGCTATCGAGTATAGATCAGTGGTGGAAAACGAGTCAGTACATGGTGCCCACTTGCATTAGAAAGTTGCTGCAGGAGCTTAGGTGACAGTTTTGCGCAAGCTTTCGGTGCGATTTGGCTCTCTAGAGGGAGCTCCGCTGTGATCGTCTTGAGAGCTATTTTGGGAAATTCATGGAGATTGGGCGGTCAAAAAAAGGGAAGCCACAAGGTAAAATGTCGGACCTAGGCTTGAAATATCTCTAAGCTCTTCATCCTTATTCGAGGAGAAGTCGATGAGTTTGTCCACGACGAAATCCATCTGAGATTCCCGAATGATTTTGATCAGCTGACCCAGACTGAAAGTATTGAGGACAGAAAGAACGCAGGTCAGAAGATCTGAGAGAACGTACCATTTGACGGCCTGGTTCTTGACTTCAGATATCTTATCTTCAACAAGAGCCATTACCTGACGGAGGACTTTGTTCTCAGTGGCCTCGTCGCCGAGGAAATTGTTAGGATCTTGTTTGATTTCGTTCATCAGGTCATTCAGGCCCATGAAGCTAGAAAGAAAATTGAGCACGACGCATATCGATGGAAGCAGGATGGGAGTACCGAAAATCCTGGTCTGGGGACTGCATCTGGGACCACGGGTGTCGGCATTATAGGAAGATAAGAGAGAATAGATCACCTACCTTTTCGATGAGGCCGCTCATGAGGTAGGTCTTTGTCATAGCTGCGGTTGTTCTGCGGCACACGAGATAGGTGGTGGCAGGATGATAAGCGTGGCGCGAATGTCGATCGCGAGTGATGGTACTTCCAACCACTTCCAATCTGCACTGGCAATTGGAATTCAGAGGGCCGTCATGAACACCTCGTCCGGGAGGATAAATTTTTTCAACCAGCAGATGTCTTCTCCCCTCACCACTCTGGTCCGCAAAACCTCTGCCCACAGACCCAACGACGGGTCAACGGTCCGGACTCCAACTCAACCTCAATCCCCACTCATCCACACAAAGTTTCGCGGATCAGTGGCAACCGCATCCTCATATGATACCAGCAGGTTTCAGGACGAGGAAAGCGTTCTCGTTGATGTTCAGACGAGTGATTCTACTGTACGTACTTTCCAGCGCCATCTCATTCACGCCCGTTCATTTCGCACAGTATCCCAGTCTCCCGCAACCACCCACCGAACCTTGGAACCTCCCCGGAACTAGGCATCAGCAGCCTCACTCTGCTGGATTGGGGTTTTATGCACACTCCTCTGGGTCGATCCCAACTATAACCATACATTCCTCTCCGGATAGTGTGAGTTCCATTGCTTACAGTATCCGCCCCTGCCCAACTCATCTGGCCGTCATCAGCACGTACCTCCACAAGAAGCGGGCCATAAGATATTGTACCCGAGTGCCGAGACTGATGTGCCTGCTGTCCATCCCCAAACTCCCGAGGAATATCTCCAACTTGGCATCAAACACCATGAGGCAAACCGACTGGAGGAATCAGCCCTCTGTTTTGAGCGGAGTGCAAAGGAACAGGGAGGGTGCGGAGTAGGGATGCTGATGTACGGTCTAACCTTGAGGCATGGATGGGGCTGCCCGCGCAACGAGAAGAGCGGGTTTCACTGGCTCAAGAAGGCAGCAGAACTCGCTCTCACCGACTTAGAGAAGGGAAAACGAGGGGCCGATGTGATGGCAATTAGGGTGAGCTTCAAAGTTGTGACTTGAAATTCCATATCCGAAGAAGGTTACGGACTAGTCAGAACTTATCCTCGCGATATACGAAGTGGGACAAAGTTTCTATCAAGGTTGGGGGGTCCCCAAAGACAAGAAGATGGGAGTTGTGCGTCTGTCGGCCCTTTTAAACTTCTGACACTTACCAATTTCAGAGTTACTTCCAAGTGGCGGCCAAGTTGGGGGACCCAGATGCACAACAAAGTTTTGCGTTCTGCCTCGCGCACGGGAAAGGGTGCAAGAAAGATCGAAAGGAAGCAGCCAAGTGGTATCGCGCAGCGGTATGTCCCTCGTCCTCCAACAGGGACTACGTGTGAGAATAACCGAATGTATTTTCAGGTGTCCCAAGGAGGCATCAGCGACGTTGGGTTGGCCTGGATTTACAAAGAAAAATATCAGTAGCGGGCAACGAATTATAGTAATCGGCTGCTAAACTGTGATCGTGGGAGAGTTAGTGAACAAAATCATGAATCCGTTCGCTAGTACGCCAGCATTAAACATGCAAGGCGGTCACCCAACCGTGAACACCCATAAATACTCCGTCATACTTCCAACTTACAACGAACGCAAGAACCTCCCAATTATTATCTGGCTCCTGGAAAAAACCTTTCGAGAATGGTGCGTCAAGTACCTCTCTGGGGGGCAGTCTCAGTACATGTCTGGCAGCAATTTCGACTGGGAAATCATCATTGTTGATGACGCCAGTCCCGATGGAACACAAGAAGTGGCTAGGCAGCTTGCTCAAGTATACGGGGATGATAGGATCGTACGTCGACTTATGTTTACCCATCGCATCCACAGACCAACCACTTGTACAGGTATTGAAGCCTCGGGCAGGCAAGCTTGGTCTGGGGTATGGATGTTCAGGCTTTCGTATCTTCCCGTTATCCCAACACATCGTTGCAGGACCGCCTACATCCACGGTTTGGAGTTTTGCACCGGAGATTTCGTGATAATCATGGATGCAGACTTCTCTCATCATGTACGTGTTTTCAGAGGCGCTGTATACACAACACTCAAGTTTTCTGTGGGTAATTTAGCCCAAGTTCATACCTCAGTTTGTTCAGTAAGTCTCTCTGGGTCATATTAAGACACGCCAGACTCAACCCCCTTAGGTTACAACAAACACACAACCTCGATATTGTCACGGGTACACGGTACAGATCTTCCCCTAGCCCAAAGATGAATGGGGCGGCCCCCGGTGGGGTCCATGGTTGGGACTTGAAACGGAAGATGGTTTCAAGGGGTGCCAACTTTCTGGCGGATACTGTGTTGAACCCAGGGGTCAGCGATCTCACAGGGAGCTTCAGGTCTGTCGTCGTTTACGCCGTAAATGTCACTCGCATTGAAATCCCGATGCTTCCAGGCTGTATAAGACGCACGTGCTGAAGAGGATAATTACTCTGACAGAGTCCCGCGGTTATGTATTCCAGATGGAGATGATGGTTCGTTCCAAGGCTCTGGGTTATAGCATTGGTGAAGTCCCAATCACCTTTGTAGATAGAATCTTCGGGGAGAGTAAGCTGGGTGCGGATGAAGTCGTTGGTTATGGTAGAGGCGTTTGGGCACTTTTCACTGGTGTGTGAGACCACGTGCTGCGAAAGTATGCATTTCACCTACGTCATATATTGTATCTCCTGAGTCGAGAAGCCGCATTCGTCCACCTACTCCTTCAACATCGTACACCGTCATGAGCCTGCTGCAAGATCTGCTTAGACACAAGACCTTGGATTCCATCGAGAGAAGGTTTGACACAACACATCCGGACTCAGATAATTCAGATGACGAGTTGATCAACGTAGTATGTCCTGAGTCTCATGCGTGCTATCTCAGACTGACTCATTGCGTAGATGTCTGTACCGGGTACACCTTCGCTGTCCCGCCCAGTTACCAGGCCCGGGTCGCCGTCACCAGGAGCGGTCTTAAGATCTAGTATTAGTAAATCATCCAACCACAGGGCTCGCAGTGACCCCCTCAAGGCATTTCCTACGCATCTGTCCCAGAGAATATTTGGGTTTTTGGACATTTCGGACCTTGCAAACTGTGCTCGGGTGTGCAAGAAGTGGTGTTCAAGTCAATCCATCAACTATGGTAAGCTTTACTTCTTCCGCTTAGAGGTTTCATCGCTGATCCTTGGACAGTATGGTTTCGGAGGTATCGCAAGGAGAATTTTAATGACGAAAGCCTTCCCCCTGGGAAATGGACTCGACGGGAATCGAAGCAGAACTGGGTATGGCCCGTCACGTTTCTCGTTCGACGCCCTAACCTTATTCACAGAGAATCTTATACATCCAATCAATTCCGACTCGAGAGTCGGTTGGTTCTGGGTATACGACCTCTAACACCCGTTCTGGTTATCAGTCGCCAAGGGAGATGAAAGAAGAGCAATGGCGTAGTGAGGCTCTTGCAGTATCACGACCAAGTAAAGGGGACATGCGGGAGATGTACAAAGAATTAGGGGGGCGGAAGTCAAAGGGTAAGGCAAAGGTTGGAGGGACTGGTCGTGTACGCGACAAGGGCGGTCTTGGGGGGTATGAGGAGTGGTGAATTAGTGCCTCGATTTCGGGGTTGGACATATGCAGGGCACTAGGTGTAGAGTGGTTTCTATGGTTAGGTGACAGGTGATTGGTAACCTGGGTGCTATGATTGCTCATGTAGAGCTTATGCCCTCAAATGGTGTAAGTGTAGATAAATTATATTGGGAGTTGTATACTTTATTCCATCCCTCAAGACTTGTAGATCTGGATTGGATACCATAAGCTACCTACAGCAAAATACAGGTTATGGTAGGAGTCAGAGGGTTAGGGCTAGTTATCTGTAAAGTTAAAATGTGTACAAGAAATGTCAACTGGTAACACCAATAAGTGACCACTATAGATACCATCATGTATATATACCCTACATATGTACCATTATCAATCAATTGCTTCTCTTTCACTCTCCCCACTAGCAACACTCAAACACTCTCCTAAAGGTAAGACTTAGAGTACTGTTGTAGAATGGAATATACTACCACCCACTCAACAGATCAGTTAGTAAGTGTCAGCGCGTTTGCTGTCATGAAGAAAACCCCGTTTAAAAATTTATAAATCAACAAAAGATACAAGATATTCTCAAATGCTCGACGACCAACTCGAACATCACACTCCTTTCATTTTCCTTTCCCTTCCTCCCTTACGACACACGATGCATAAAAACAAGAAAAGAAGACATCATATTGGAACACTAGGGTCAATTGCCCTCCACGACAGTATACAGTGCGACTAGTTATTGTTCCCCTCGAAATCATGGATCTCCCCCTGGTCCTCAGCAAGAACACTCTCGGCCATCTCCTCAGCCAAGGTCTCGTCTTCCAAAATTCCAACTCCACCCGATTCCTCGACCGTCTCCATGAGACTTGAGCGCGCAAGCAGCAAGAGTTGTTGGATCTGAATCTGATCCATTACCTGGCTCAACGACTCGAGAACTTGCCGGATCATCAAGCCTCTCTGGCTCGAGTGAAGAACGACTGCTCTCACTTCCTGAGCATTCATCGTCCGCCTCTCTTCCACTCCTGCGACAGTCGGAACGACCAGTTCTTCTTGCTCGAAGATAGTTGGAACGGAATGCCTCTGATGAGGGAAGACCGCGGAGTTGCCCTTTGAAGTAGTTCGAACGAACATAAGGATGGTACTTGGCCAACGGAAGAACCCCAGCTGAGCGGATGCAACGCTGCCCACTCACAGAAGATCCTAGAATAGGTTGCTCATCAAGGACCCGTGTCATCAAGTCGAATTCCTCCCGAGACACAATGGGAAGAACTTCTTCTTCTTGATGAAGCGGCGACATCGACCTTTCCTCGGCGGAAGAACCCGAACCTTCTTCTTCCTCTTCTTCCATCGGCGCATCTGTTGGTACCTCGGCGGAACTGGCATCCTGGGTTCAGA
>Ga0307513_10000412_pt1 | contig 61987 bp, 78 predicted proteins | sample 15_EM_MG_FD_202174 | JGI IMG/M metagenome (GOLD analysis project Ga0307513, IMG submission 202174) | Populus trichocarpa ectomycorrhiza microbial communities from riparian zone in the Pacific Northwest, United States - 15_EM | ecosystem: Host-associated > Plants > Roots > Unclassified | place...
GGCTCGGGCCTAACTGATTTGAACATTCTGGTGGCTCGGCATCATGGAGGCCATTAAATTACAACGAATCACAATTTTGTGTGTGCCTGGCGACGAATTTTACTGTTTAAGACCGCCCAAGGGATAGACGAGCTAATCCTGTCTTGTCTGGGCTGGGGCTCGGTACTTCGTACTCGAGTACTCATGCCATATCGTGTGGTCCGTGGGTGGCTTAGGGTGGTGTGGAAATTTAATTAAGTTACACTTTGTTTTTTCTTCTTTCATTCTTCTTTTCTTTCCTTTTTGCTTCTTTTTCGTTTCTTCTTCTCGAGGACGGGAATGGGGATTGCGCAATACGAGCATATGGTTATTGCCTTTGGACAACGGTGCCAAGGGGCACGTTCACGGAAGGATGGAAGCCTGGGGAAGTTCTGGGGAATTGTTTGTCGGATTAGGGAAAGAAAAGCTTATATTCCATTTTGGGAGTTACTAGATTACCGTATTGGGTGATGGGGCCGTAGATAACCGTATTGGGGGGGGGGGGAGAAGTGCCTTAATAAAGGGATCAAGTCGTGCTTTGTGCTGAACACGATAGTAATAATGATAATGACAGCCCCATGCTCTCCTGTGGCTCCGTGTACAGTACGGATTAATATTTAGGGCTGACGAGGTCGTCGCTTTTGTCCTATCTCATCCAGAATACTCTCCTTCCTTCTTCCTCTCCCTCTTCTGCCCCTATCTCTCGCCGGGGAGAGGGGAGAGGATAATAATAATAAAACCTAATTGTCGTAATCGCTTTATGTCACGGTTGTGCCGGATCACCCACCCACCCATACCTTCTACCGCCGACGCCGCCCAGCTGGCTATCCACTTGTCCCCGGTTTGTATCACTACGGAGAAAGCCCCTCCCTTCCCCCCCTCTTCCCACGTTATACCTTTGTTATTAGTTCTCCCTTGCTTCGCCCATACTACCACCAATCGATGGTAACACAAAATACCGGTGACTTGCGTTGGAAAAGCTGATGCTTATTACTATTATTGGGAGATGTGCTTCCACTTTTGGTAGGGTTCTGGTTGTAAGAGGGAAAGGGATAGCCTTGTTATTCATACTTGTTGCTATATAAGTCAAATGCCCACCGCCCACAACAGCGGGTGCGAACTCAAAAAAAAAAAAAAAAGTAAAGTAAAGCAAACTCCCTTTGATTGGTAACTCTAGGTTTTGGCAACGACAAGCTGTGTTGTATGTATCACGCACGAGTAGTGACAACCCCGTGGTACAGGTATAAACAGGTGCAGCACGTTTGTTCCGTGGAGTTGGCACAGGGGCAACGGGAGGTGGCGAAGGTGCAGAATAATTGCACCAGACCCTTTTCTTTGCGTGAGGTCGTTGTGGGCAGATTTGACTTTAACTTTAACTTGGGCCGGGCACGAGTGATGTGAGGTGATGCCCGGGGACCTGCGGGTGGGTCCGGATGGGGCCTAGGAGAGGTGAGGCTTTATAACTTGGTGTGTGCTGTATTATCTGTGACCCCCGATAGATATTCCATAATATTATTGCCACCTCTATTCAATCAATGCCCCGCCGGCACTGTAGTGTGCTGCGCTGGCAAGAACCTCCCATGTTTGCCACGATAGGTGCATTGTGAGATATTGCACAGTACGCTCTTGCTCGGAGAGTCCTCACTAATATGAAGCGCTTGCGCTCGGAGATAATAGGTCCCGGTACTTGAGTATGTTTCCTCACAAATCAACTAATAATAAAAATTTACCATGTAATAAGAGGCCGGGCTAAGATCTGACAATAACGCGATTTCATCATTCTGTTCATATCTCGTCAAAACTTCACTATCACGGTGTAGGGTGCCATTGCTTGGTAGTTGACTGAGGTTTCCTGGTAACACTCTCCTGATCACTGTACGATAGGCTTTCGTTGCCGCCAAGCCCCACCGTAGTGTATGTATCATACTAGCCTCAAACGTACAAGTGCTTGCGTGAAACTGTGATACTGGTTCCAGAAGCCTGTGCCAAGACTGCCGACCCGCCGCTGATGCCCCGTGTTGGAACAAACATCCCTCCTTCCCTCCTTTCTCCAACAACCAACGAACAAACAAGACCGCAGTTTTAGCATCGACGGATTCAGGGCGCGAGCAGATAAGTAAGCAACGTTGTTAGGAACGTTGTTAGGAACCAACAAATGCTTTCATACCCCTTAGCTAATGAGTATTCAGCGTCTATTGGAACATTTTGTATCTCTTCTGGTGCCTCCCTGGTGTTGACAGTAGGAGGGGCTGTGGGGGTGGGGTCTGGGCAAGCCGCAGTGCGTCAGGCAGGGGCATTTGTCACGAAGCCAATCTAATAATTGGTAGTGGTGATTGCTATATATCTCCTGGCTCTGTTTCGGTCCCCTATCAGGGTTGGTGTCTATTGTGGTCGGGTTGGAGCACACCTCCAGACAAATATCCCTATTAATTCAACTAATAGCTACTAAATTAACCTAGGAGCTCTAGCACGCTAGCATTTCACATATCGCCTTTCTTGGATTCCCACCTAGTGGACCCCATTCTCTTGGAAACCGTCCCTCTGGCTTGGCGGTTTTCCGTCATTAGAGCGTCCTCGGGCAATCTGCTCTAAGAGTGGAGGGCCGAGGCTGCTGTCCACCACGAATCGAAGGGTAAGCATGGCTTTCTAAGCTGCCACCCTGTGGCCGGTGCACAGTGCACTCCGAGTGATAGCCCGTGCTGTCCCAGACTCCGAGCCGAATGCTCCGTTATGAGCCAAGACCCTTGGCATGCCGCTCTCTCATGACAACGCAGGCATTCCCCCTCGCTATAACAATTAACCTACGGTATGGTTGCAAGTAATAAGCTACACAACGGCTTTGCGGGGGGGCCGCGCCTGATAGCCCGAATTCATCGAACAAAGAGGTTGCCATCGTGGGTAATACTGTGTGAGCCGATGGAGGGGGCTTGAGCGGGGTGTTCCTACCTACCCCTGAGGGGGTTGCCTAAAATGCTGACCAGTGTACTCGAGTAGCAAGGTGGAGGCTTGGAGCAGGAGGATATGTTTAATTTGGCTGTTACGATTGGTCGGTACTTTGTCACGCCGGCATGTCGTCGTGTCGGACTCTTATTATCCCGGTGCCAATTTGCTCGGTACCAATTTGCTTCCACTATTGGGGTGTGCATGAGGTCCCAAAGAGAGAAGTTTGGACAGTATGTTTTTGTCAACCTAACGCAAGGTATTGCCAATATCTGCTGTGCAGACGGCAGGCTCGTGGGAAGTTGGGTGGAGGGGTGTGGGCGTTATCTAACGTTACTCTATAGGGTATGCTGTTAGGGTCGCCAGACTCTTTTCTTCCAGCCGTGAGGCTCCGCCTCTAGGAATGTTAGAGAATGACGCTTTCATAGCAAGAGTGATTATACATGAAGGGCTCAAGTCGCCAAAACACGTGCGATTTGAATCTGTACTAGGCAAGATTAGAAAGCGCCGTTGGGCATGATAATAGCCCGAAAACAACGAATTTGGATACCGACGTGCTTATCGCAAACCCTCGAGTTCCCCGCTGCCAGGATAGATAGCCGCCTGCAGGGTTTTCGGTGAGTTTGAGTTTAAAGTTAACGGATAGCGCTGCAGTAGAGAAGTGCCGTACGGCAGTCCACCATGATACCGCAACCACAATAGAAAAGCGAGTGAGCGAGCACACTTGTGCTCTAGGCTTCTTGTGCGATGGCGCCGTTGCAATTACCCGGTTGGCTGGTTGCTATCTCCAAAGGTAACCTACGACTTGCTACTCCTACACAGCACAACCCTCAAATTCTGCAGTACAAGTGTCACAGTGCCCGTATGTATCATATCCGTACACGTATGAGATATGCGGGCCTACCGTACCGTACTGTACACAACCTGCCCACCGAGCCCTAGTATACGAGCCTTACGCTGATCCGTATCTAACTTATACCTAAAGCTCAAGTATCTCCTCATCCACCGGGGCCACTTCTTTGGCTGTTGCAGAGTATGTACGATATGATATTCTGCGGACAGGAATAATATCATCCGGCTACGGTAGCTTAGGATACTTATTTGCGGTACTTGCCTAGTCTAGTTACATGGATAACCAGCTATGTTGGCTTGCCTACATTCCCACCTACACGCGTCGCATGCAACTTAAAACAAAATCAGTACGGGTGTCTACGAGTATCACGTTTTGATGCAGGCGTGGTTATGAATTCTCGTACTGCAGAGCCGAGCTTAGTAACACCTACTCACTATGCCTATACTATCGGCACACCGGTGATCGGTCTTACCACCAACACCACTACCAAATTGTTATTTCCCCAATCCCACTGGCCCGATATACACCCCCATTCTAGTCGATTCTGTGATCGATGAAGGGTGGGCGGAGTGTATTGCAAATGGGCAATATAAAAAAACGAAATAAAAACGAGGCTTACCATGTAGGTCACCAGTAAGGTAGAGTATGATACCGTATATACTTCGGTGAGCGAACGAATCGGCTATGCGCTTGGGAAAGCCTTTGGGCCCTACGGGCCTGAGTTAGTTCGGTTTGTGGATTCGAGTGAGTGAAGAGAAATGGTGGTTTAATATTTTAATTGGCTAGTATCTGGGTGGATGGGTTTTTTGGCGACCTTTTCGCGATTTGCTGAGGGGGGGAACTTGATGTTATCTCTGACCTGACTAAAAGGCTGTCTCGCCTGGTGAGGGGTTGGAATGGAATGAATGGATCCCGTTGCCCGCGGAGGCAATCCCCTAATGAACGCCAGACCCGCTGATGCCCCGGGTGATTGGAGGAAGGCAAGTGGGCGGGGCGAGGGGTATAGGGGGGGTCGGTATATAATATATTATAAACTGAGATCACGCCCCATATCAAGTGGATTGGCTGGCTCAAATTCTGGATCTCTCACATTTGATTGATGGCTTGTTCGTCCCATGTGGATTTGTTATCCTTGCTTTTTCTTATTATCGCAATGTGGTGGAGGGTGAACGAAGGTTTCCCATTCGCCGACGGCAGAAGGGGAGCGATAGGCATTGCCTTCCCTCCCTCCCCCTCACACTCTCTGGTTATGCTCTTATGCGAGGGATCTGGATGCTACAGCGAGAAAGGGCTGGACTCCTCCATTTTTATTTCACTGTTTTTCCTCTGCACAGATGACAGCAAGAATCCTCTGTGTGTCCACGCTGCTCCTTTTCGTGCAAGTACTGATTGTATGGCAGTACAGAACGAACCCGTGTGCTGTCGTTGGGAGTTATCCGGTACCAATTGGAAAGAAGAAGGGGGAGTATTGATTCTTTCTTCTCTCCCTTTCCTTCCCTTCTTTCGAAGCTAGGCATTGAGTTGCAACAAGCCACAGACTGTTCTTTAGAACTTACGCGTTTTCGGGCGATTGATTTTACACTTGCCCATTTTGTGCGTTATTTTCTCAGCTGGGCACAACAGGCTCAACGAATCTAGGTGGGATCAGTGATCGTTGAGGATGCGTTCGACGAGCGAGAAGCAGTGGCCCACCCCTCCTGCATGCTCTTATATCTTCACAATCCATCAGCGTTATATTTAGCACCACAGTAAGATGCTGTTCAACACTTACCAACCTTTTGCATGTCCTTTTGATTGAATTCTCCAATACGGTACCGTCGTTACGCCTGACTAACAGAACCGAACGTTGAAGATCAGCGGGATAATGGATGCCCCGATTGATTGATCGATCCGGCAACTAACTAGCGCGGGTTTGCCCACCCGCCCTATCATCACCTTGCCACTACCTTCCGTACCGAACCGGATCGTACGACCACATCCACCCTCTCGGTAGGTGTAACGCAATTCGACAGCAAAACCAGGAATGCCAGCCAACCCTTGCCTTTTGCCCTCTGCGCCAGAGGCACTGCAAAAGATTTGGCAGCACCGCGTTCTAGATTCGAAAGAATTTTTGATTCTCCCCTACCGCCCCAATCCCAGCCTACACCGCACACACAATGGCACAGCACACACGCGTTTCCCCATGCACGGAGTGGGTGGGAACGGACCGCCTGCCCATCATATAATGACTTACCCCTCCCCAATCCACCGCCCTATTGTTCTCTCACATCGGGACACTACCGCAGTAAACCTCCATCTAACTCATCCGTGCGTCCATCACCATATCCCTTGGTTGCCTTGGTGCCAATTCTGCACGTACTGTATTCCCCGGTAAGGCGGGAGTGGGGTCTGTGTCTGTCTGTACATGCGTATGTATGTGTGTAGGTAGGTAGGTGGGTAGGTAGGTGGGTAGGTAGGTGGGTAGGTAGGTGGGTAGGTAGGTGGGTAGGTAGGTGGTGAGTGGAATCCGAGCCGGAGCTGGGGGTAAGGGAGGCGTGTTTTATCTCTCAGTAATTGTTGATTGATATTACAGCAAAGTAAGAAAGGAGGGCCCCGAGATTGAGCTTTTTGTTTTGTTTTTTTCCCTTTTGTGTGGGGTTTGGTTTGGGTCCTGACCTATGAGTTACCGGTGATTAACTGGATTTGGACTTACGATGATGAGTTATTGATAATTCTACACGTGTAGTTGAGGTAGGCTTTGGACAAGGCCTAATATACCTTGGCCATTGTGACCCGTCTTGCTCGCTCAAGGGTGTTTTTGCACTGGATGCACGAGTACTCGGGGACAGGCGACGGGAGGTGATGAGCATTCCATAGAAGTGTGCGCTCGCACAAAAACCAGCCATAAAGTTCGTGATGCACCGCCACAAAATACTGACCGCTTTCCGTCATCCCCCTGTGCTGCAGGTGTTGGTATCAAGCCTTCCGAGGGTCAGCGGGAGGTTTTGAGGATTAAAGCCGGAAATGGGTTGCGGTACAGCGCGGGGCTCGCTTCCCTAGCTTCGTGAACGAGGGAATTAGCGGTCCTTCGGATCCTGCTCCGGAGCGCTGTGCTACGTTCACGGTCGGAGAGAAGTGCCGGTATGCCTTTCGGCGGCTTTCGAGGCACCTTATTAGGCCCTCTCTCCGTACTTGTGTGGTCCTTATGCAGGTACATATTTGTGCTTCTAGGACCAGCGTCAGACACTCGAGTGACAACGTGTGAATGGTCGGAATTGCAATTACGGTCATGAAGGCAGATGCGAACGTGGTATTTAGTGCTGAGCCTTGGGGGAGATTCCCTTACCGCTCCCCATTTACCAGGGTGGTGTCGTCCCACGTTATTTTGCCGGATAGATGTCCATAGCTTCGATGTCCCGTGACACACGTGACGCGGTTATTTCCGTAGCTGATGGCACCCATAAACGTTGGATAACCTTCTGGAAAGTTCTTTGAAAGGTTCCGCACAGTTTGCACCTGTCTGTCTCCCTGGTCGTGTGAATCGGCTTTTGCAGCTGTAATTCGAGTGATAGAGTATGAATAACCATGGTACCGGTTATCACATGCCCAAAATATCATTTTATTTTCTTCTGCGATTTCCCTACGAAGCGCATTACCATGTGAAGGTAACATGTGTTTTTGAGCTTACCGAATAGCCCTCTGGGCTTCCTTTTCGTAGATCTTTTACAGCCAAAAATTTCGCTCTCGATTCGAGTGATATCACGTTGACCGGTTGTGCCGAACTTGGTCAAGTGTGGATAGGCAGCTTGGCAAGCTTGTCTCCTTGACACTTGGCTAAGAGTCGGCCTCGTGGCACAAGGGTTAGGGTCTAATCTCCTCGTATAAACTGTTCATTTCACTGGCCAGATCGACGAAACTCCTCACCAGCAAAAACCTTTTTGCCCGAACGAATCCCATTTTTTCTTCCTCTTCTTCCCTCATCTTGGATATTTCTTACGGCCCCTTTTATGATAGCCCGTTTCCGATGATTTCTCTCCTTGTACTCGTCGTCTTCTTGACGATCGCGACGCATCTGGTGAATACCCTTGGTGCTACGGCTATTAGCAACACGGTTTATCCCCCCCCCTCTGGGTTAATTATTGGTATTTTACTAGGGTAGCGATTGGTTGCTGATGTGAAGACCGCTTCAGCTATGGATGATATATACGAGTCTCCCTACCAAGACTTCGCAAGAGGTTCGGAATCAAAAGGTGTTGCAGAACGAGGTTGTTAAGCTCCGTGCGGAACTCCGGGGCACCAGCTCCCAGGACGAATTCGTTAAGTGGGCGAAGACCCGAAGGGTCCTGGATAAGAAGGTTGTGGACCTGGAGAAGCTGAGTAAGTAACTTGTGGTAACTTGTTGCCTCTGGGGGAGACTGCTACTGATCGGCACTGATACTAATGGTGTGGGTAATAGCTGGCTCCGTCAATGCTGCTCGTGCGGGGTTCGATACGCAAATTGGGTTCGTCCGTTGGGTTTCGACTTCAGGCGCTGGCTGGGCTATCTCGCTGTGGTACCGCCGTGAGCCCATTTTCTGGATCCCTGAGGGTTGGGTGCCTGGATATGTCGAGTGGGGGTTGTCCTTCCCCAAGGCCCCCATTGGGAGCGTCTCGATTCAGGTGTGGACATTTGCCATCACTCAAGTGCTTAGGGTCATTGCTCCCATCATCGGGAGCTTGATTGCCTCTGTCGTACCCATGCAGAAGCTCGTTGCGCCAGTGCCAGCAGGGTCGGGGGAGAAGGGCAAGGAGGAGCTATGAGAGATGCCTGTATGATTTAGGGCTCGTGATATTAGGAACGTAATGGGATATTTTTTCCAATTTGCTACATTCGCCGGATTTGTTGCGACTAGTTGCTTTTTGTTCGCCTTTCCTTTTCGTTACTGCAGGAGTATGCTCATCGGGTTAGCCTAGTGGGCAGGGAAAAAAGGATTTACTGGGAAGAGTGGCGTTTTGGGTGTCTCATGCTTTTTATGGAAGGAGTAAGGAGATGGCGGACAGTTGCGATTTATGGGGGAACACATTGGCCTTGGGCTTGATATCACATCCCTCCCCTCCGCTCAGGGAGGACGAGTGTTGAAGCGCCCTTGGCCCTGCCTGTGCAGACGAATAATTGAACTCCAGGGAGGGTGGGATGTTATGCAAGGCCTGAGGGAAAAGTACCGGTACAGTATTGCTATGGTATTGTGCGGCAAGAGGGCTCTCGGCTGGCCTGTGGAACGTGACGTGCCGACGAGTATTATAGCGGGGGGAATGACAAATATTAAGTCTCCGCCCTTCTGGCTGACGTGAAGAAGGGGAAAGTGTTGCTCTTATATCAGTAATCTCGCCGATATCGACATCACATCACTAATTTGGATTTTCTCGCAATTGAGCGTGAATTGCGCTATCACTCAAGCTGATAGAGTGATTGAAGGGGGATGTGATCTAGACCGCTAGATCGACCGGCTATGTGCCTGGAGACTCCGTAATTAGGGTCACCACAACCGGCAGCTAGGAAAAACGGAGGCGCCGAGATGAGGAATCGGGGGTTCGCATCCATAGTTTATCGGGGTCTTTAGGCGAACCACATGGATTTTGCCTCGGCGATTTCGTCGGATTTCTAGTCCATTGCAGCCTCACTTTCACCTATCATACCTAGCTTATGTGGTAATCTACAAGAAAAAACGGGGGGGGGCCTTCCCGGACGCATCCCGCCTTCACTGACAAATACCTCCCTCTACATCTAAGGTGCGGCGCTGTAAACATATTCTTCCCATCCCCGGATTTCGACAGTAGAAACACGAAAAAAGAATCTCTTTCGAGCTCTTACCACCCCCACACGCATACTGGAGCCTTGATAGCACTCTCCCGGAAACTCGAATACCCCTCCATCACCCCACCGCCGCACCCAAATCCAATCCAATCCAACCACCCACAAAAAGTGAAGGGAAAAAAAAAACTACCGGTATTTAAATTGCATCCGCGCACCTCCCTCGAGCTGCGCAAATCACGACATCAAAACGTCGCCTACAACATTCAAACGTCTCTCTTCACAAGCTACATCCGCACGCCTAACTAGTCTATCCCGACACTTTTCCTCGAGCAAGATGGCACCCGTGTCCAAGCAGTATGACTACCTCGTTATCGGCGGAGGCAGTGGTGGTCTCGCAAGCGCTCGCAGGGCGAGTGCCATGTATGGTGCCAAGGCTGGGATTATTGAGAGTGGGAGGTTAGGGGGTACTTGTGTTAATGTTGGGTATGCTTCCTTCCTTCTCTCCTTCCCTTCATAATCATCTTCGCCATTTTCCAGCCAGCGTTAATACGCCTTTTGTTTCGGGTGATGGTAGGTGTGTGCCTAAGAAAGTCTCCTGGCACGCGGCGGCAATTGCGGAGACATTGGCTGAGGCAAAGGGATATGGATTCGATATTGACGTGAAGGGCTTCGACTGGCCGACTTTTAAGGCTAAGAGGGATAAGTACATTGAGCGCCTGAACGGGATTTACGAGCGGAACCTGAAGAACGACAAAGTTGACTACATTGCCGGCCACGGCCGCTTCGTATCCAGGAACGAGGTCGAGGTTACCGACAGCAGTGGTGGAAAGACTACATACGGCGCCGATAAGATTCTAATCGCCACTGGTATACTCTTCTTCTCCCCCCCCGGAGCCCATCCAAATTACTAACCTCAAAAGGCGGATACCCGGACATCCCTAGCGAAATCCCGGGCGCAGAGTACGGCATCACCTCCGACGGCTTCTTCGAGCTCGACCAGCAGCCCAAAAAAGTCGTCCTTGTCGGTGCCGGCTACATTGCCGTGGAACTGGCTGGCATTTTCCGAGCTCTTGCGAGTGAGACACACCTCATGATCCGCCACGACACCTTCCTGCGCTCTTTCGACCCGATGGTGCAGGAAGTGATAGGGAAGCACTACGAGGAAGGAATGGGCATGAAGATCCACCGCCGCTCAAAGCAGACTAAGATCGAGAAGGATGGGGGCACGGGAAAGTTGAGGGTGCACTACGAGGACAGCAATGGCGCAGGCGTTCTCGAGGACGTGGATACGCTGATCTGGGCCATTGGGAGGAGACCAAAGACTGGGGACCTCGCGCTGGATGGGGTCGAGATCAAGAAGAATGAGAGGGGACATGTTGTCGCGGATGACTTCCAGAACACCAGCGTGCCGAATATTTTCTCGTTGGGGGATGTTGCGGGAAAGGCCGAATTGACGCCTGGTACCATCCCTCCCTCCCTCCCTCCCTTCCCCACTTCCTCATCTACCTGCTAACAACATAACAGTCGCCATTGCCGCCGGCCGCCGCCTCGCCGACCGCCTCTTCGGCGGGCCAAAATTTGCACAGGCCAGGCTGGACTACACCAACATCCCATCCGTAGTCTTCGCACACCCAGAGGTTGGCACCATCGGGCTCACACAGCCAGAGGCCGAGGCGAAGTATGGCAAGGACGGTCTGAAGATCTACAAGACCACTTTCACCGCCATGTACTACTCCATGCTCGAGCATAAGGGCCCCACGGCTTACAAGCTCATCTGTCACGGGCCCGAGGAGAAGGTTGTGGGATTGCACATTATCGGTATGGGCAGCGCGGAGATGCTCCAGGGATTTGGCGTTGCGGTGAAGATGGGGGCAACCAAGCAGGTATGATGACATGGATTGTGGGAACATGTTGGATGGGAGGGTGCGGAGAGCTAATGAATGATGTTTTGATACAGGATTTTGACAATTGCGTTGCTATCCACCCTACCAGCGCTGAGGAGTTGGTCACCTTGAAGTGATCACTCGGAATATTTCCACTTTCTGGTCTTGCGTATCTTTTTGCGAGGGGAATTCTGACACTACAATAACTTAGGATGTTGGTGCATGGCTGATTCTTCCCCGAGAAAAAGAACCAATAGATAGATAAATATATATATAAACCCACTCCTCAAAAGCTACTATGTGTGCGGAGGGGGGTTGCAAGCTACGGGGATCGGACTGGATAGCCCTCAATCAGAAGCTGACGTGAAATGCCTTTCCCATATAGAACACTAATTGCCCTATCGGGGGGGGGGAGGCGAGCGAAAGGATGTGAGTTACTATGTAAAAAGAAGCGAAAGCGAGTATTATAGATATATAATCGTCCTCAAAACATAATTCCGCGCCCGCAAAAGTAATCCCCCGGCCCGCAACCCAGCGCAACCTGAATTCGCAATGCCATAAAAAGCAGGATAAAAAAGTCACAAAAAAGCACTAAAAAAGCACATAAAAAGGCATTCGTCGCACTACTCCCACTTCCCTTCTCCCCGAACTACCCTATTGAGCATACCGGCACTGGTAATATGATCCAACCTAAAGTGAGATCGCACCTACTTTTTCGAACTGGCCGTTCCACTACTACTGCTCCCCGCTCCTGACGCCTCAGCTTTCTTCTTCTCTTCCGCTGTGGTGAATTAGTAACTTGACATTCCGGAGTGTGGTTTCTATGTGTTTAGCGGGGAGGCGTGTCCGGGATTGTTCTGGTGGGATACCTTGCTTTTGCTTGTCGCGCATTAGTTGAGCGACCATGTCTTTGTCCTTTTGCATCTCGGCTTTGGATTTCTGGTTTGGTGGGGAAGGTTGTTAGCTTTGTCTTGTGTCTCGCTTTCGATCGCTTGGGTGGAGGCCTAAGGTGGCTGGTGGGGGAAAGTGAGGAAGGAGGGAAGGAGGCAAGGAAGGGAAGCTCTACTGTCGTCTTGCTTTTCTGTAAAGGTTTGTTAGCTAAGATACGATGTCTCAAGTGAAACTCTGCAAAGTAAACGTACCTGGCCCGCCGCAGCCTTCTGAGCCTTTGCACGATCTCTCTCGCGCTGTTCAAACAGTCCCCCGCGGTTAGCCCTGTCACCACCACTACCACCACGTCGCAACCCTAGGGAGTAGGTCCGGGTCCTACCTGATTTCCACGAGTCATGATTTCGTCTGTTTGTTTTACTAAAGGGAGGCTCTTGGTTGCTTGATTGCTGAGTTGCTTGTAGTAGCTAGTTTTTCAAGATGTGAGTTCGGAGAAGAAAAGGGTTCTGCTGAAGAAGCTAGGGGAACTGGACAGAAAAGTGCTGTAGTTGCGAAGGGTTAGGGTTGGGTGTCTCAGGGTCAGGCGGACTAACTAAACCTAGTCTATCCGACGTGGCTGAAATGGATAGGGAATAGGGTGCGGGGTCACGTTATTGGATTTTGGCACAGATACGACGAAGGACGATAAGGCTACAAGTTTACAACAGAAAGGGGGAGGGGAGAAAACGTAGGAGTGAGATGTAGTAGGCTGAGAGCAATTGCGAGGCGCCAGATATAATTGTGATTGTGCACGTTTCTAGTAGGATAGTGAGAACTATCTCTGGGGGATTGTGTCGTCTAGTGAAGTGCTTGCAGGACTCTGTAATACCTCTCTTACTACCGATCATTGCACACTATAACACCCCCAAATTGTTCCCGTAGATTTGGGGGGTCTTGATATTTAATGCTACCGGCATTACTTTCAGCTAAACCCGAACATGAATTAATCAATTCTCATGGTGAAAGTTCTCCAGGACACCGAGTGCTGTCTCGTGATTCTCTCTACCGTCCTCATTTCCCAGCAGCGCAAACCTACCATCCGATACATAAATACTATGCAAATATTTTCTTATAAGGGCTCAACGCCCTCAATAGAAAAATGTGTATCTATCCTATCAGATTGATCGGTAATTTAATGAAAATCACCATGAATAAGCTAGGGCGCCATTGAGTTCCCTATGTCGTATAGCAAACACCACAATTTCCTCCCATTCGGGCTCGCAATGCTATTGAAGACGGCCCCCATTAAACTGTGAATGAGGCACCAAGTTCGGGGCTATAAATAAACAATTCTTCGCCTTTTGTTTCCTCATCTCTTCAACCCACGACACTATCTTTAAACACACACACTCTCTCTCTTTTGCAGCATTTACGGATAGTCACTATGACTGAGCCCCTTCCTAGAGGATTTTACATCCTTAACATCATTCGCTGTAGCAGCGTGATCTCACTGCTGATGGCTATTGTTGCTGCGGGCATTAGCTTGGTAAAGAGCTTCGTTGTAACAAAGGTACGAACCCCACACTCTCCCCTTTGTCAATCTATAAAACTAACCAAGATAGTTTTACTTCTTTGACGCGATAAACAATGTGTTTCTGTCCATCTTCTGTGGTAATTATCCAATTCCGGGCCAAGGCACCAAGCAATTACTGAAGGTTAGGTAGCGCTTTTGGTGATGTCCGAAGTCTCCGTCTTCCAATCCTACTTCGACAAGCGCTGGCCTTTGCTTGGATCCAAATCCTCACTCATAACAATTGGGATTGCTGAAGTTATTGTCGGTTTCTTTCTGTTGGGTAACCTGAATGAGACGGCAGCATCGAAGCAGAACCTCGGATACTCGTTTAATACTCTCCTTACGTCTGCTGGTGTCATTGTTAGCTTTATCGGAGTTGTCAATTTCGTTGCCGTTTGCCCCCCCTCTGATATGAGGATAGGACAGGACTGATGGAGTGATATAGTCATACGTGTATAGCAACTCCTTAACCCACACCACCGCACGTATGGCCCGGTCCCGCCGTCTCATGAAAGCCCGTGAACGGGATTGCCAGCACAAGCTGTACCAGCCGAGCTTCAACCTTGCTGACAACGGTAACTGTTCTGTTCCTATCACTATGCCCGCAAGATCATATTCGGCTAGAAGTCATGCGTCCAACAGGAGCCAGGAAACTATCATCACCAGGTCTGCCTCGGCCAGAAGCACTCAGCCTGATCACTCTGGGCAGCCTAGCTATTCAATCTCCAGTTGGTATTCTAGGCCTTCGGACACAAATGAGGTAGCGAAGGAGTTTGTTTAGGGGTTTCTGTTCTGTATGGGCGATAGGAGGTTGGTATCGGGGCTCAAAAAAACTTGGTCTTGTCAATTGTAAGGTTGCACAGTGGACTTGACGGGCCATGAGAAGGCATGGGCCTGAATATCTGGTTCGCAATGTGACGGTAATGAAATGGGGGTGGGTAAAAATAACTGTTTAATGAATGTATCAGTTAAACTACTACACCCAGATATTATCAAGTGAGAGGTGCAGTTAGGCAATTCTACGAAAGTCTCGCAGCTGAGAATCATACTGTCCATGGACAAAATTAACCGCGGATCAACCAAGAGGGAAAAACTTAAGCGATGACAACAACACTCCCCCATCAACTCCACCATCACTAAAAGCAAAGAAAGAAAGAAAGAAAAATCAAGGATATAAGTGTAAGGTAGGATACATAGTAGAAATTCATATTTGAGCTAGAGAAAGTTCTTCAAGCGGAATGAAAGTGCATTGTGATGAGTAGGGGTGCGTTGCCATCGATGTTGATCCGCGGTTAATTTTGTCCATGGACAATAGCTAGCAATTTCCTATCCCGCGGTGATATGTATCTTTCACGTCGAGGCAGCGACCCATACGGCGAACCGCTGATCATCGTCGCCAGATACTGGAGAGGCCTTCCTTCCGCCCTCTCGGGGAAAGGTAAGGCATTTAGTCTAGGCTTCAATAAAACTTTTTGACTTCCACGACCATGGTGAGGAGGTTCGTCAAAGCTTCGAAAGTGCCAATTGAGTAAGATGAGACAAGGAAATGGTAGAGATTGTGATGGGAGAATATATTAAATTTGAGCAATGTACGTTGTAGTTGGTAGATGTTTTCTTCTTCTGTGTTGGAGATGTTGATGTGGGGGAAATTTAGATGGTGGTTCGAAAAAATCTAGATGGTTGCCACATGAGCTTGGCGAGCAGGGATATATTTGGCCGCTCCTTGGCAACGCAGAGGCTCTTTAAATTTGGAGGGTCCGCGCTTCGGCCAGCTATAGCTAGATGAGGGCGCTTCTAGCTTGCTAACCAACGGCTGATATCCCCGACAAACTTTTTAACAAAAGGTCGATAGCTACACGCCAGGCTATCTCCAACATGGCGTCCTCTAGCGAACAGCTTACGCACGAAGAGATATGGGACGATTCTATTCTCGTCAATACATGGGACGAAGCGCTCCAAGAATACAAGGTGAGCCTCAGCGTTTCTTGGCCCCAAGCAAACACCTGGCCGGACAAACAAAATCCTTGTGCGTCGGAAACAAAGAAAAAGAGCACCAAGGCTGAATCAGTGTTTGAGTGCGTTAGAAATACCACAGCATCGAAGCCACTGGCGGCGATGTGAACAAGATCCTCCAGGAAGCTTTGGGGGAGACGGAAATGCCAGATGCCACACGATCTGATCAGTGAGTTCATATGTGCTTTCCTTACCTCCCTCCTCCATGCCGAAAGACCCGTTACCAATGTTGACAGGGGGACAGGAAATAGTGGTGAGAAGGGTACCGGGGTCGCAAGTCCATCACACCAAGAGGATGGCGGAGTGGGTCATGGCGCTGTGCTACAACACGTGGAATTCCCAGATGTCAAAAATGCGGATGCCTTGATGGAAGATCAGAGGGCTGGAGAAGGGGAAGAGGTATTAACAGTATGCAAGCGCCAGAAAGTCTTAATTGTTGGAACCCAGAAGCTGACAAACAAAAAGCAGAATATTCAAGGCCCAGTCGCTAGCGATCGTGAGCAGGATCCCGCCCACGGGGAAGAGCAAGGAATCGGCGACTTACCAAGTCAAACAATGCCCCCACCCGGACTGCCGCTAATCCCACAGAACATTATCGGAGGAGCAGGTGAGCGACCGACCTATTTCCCTATTTGGTACCATATAAGACTTGGCACCCATAGGTGACCCTACCTTCCTCATAAATTCGATGCTAATATCTTGGTTTGTTAGAGAATGAAGCTCTACGTAATCTCATGATGTCTTGGTATTATGCTGGTTATTACACTGGGTTGCATGAAGGGCAGCAGCAGCAGAAGCAGCAGGGCAAGGACTAGGGCAATTGAGGAGTGAATCGTGCAAAACATTGGGTATCATAGCATAGATACCTTATCTCACAGGGTTCTTTAATTAGACGGAGGGGAAGGGGTTCAAGCAGAGAATACTTGGAATACCTACCCAGACAAGTTGAAATGCTTAGAAGTTTGGTTAATTGTGTAATGAAGTTTTTCTCTCTCCTTTTCACTCTTCCTTGACAATAAAGGCCGAGACAGAAGCGAATATAGGGTGGGAGCGGGATAGAAGTGATGTACTCGTACAAGGGGGTGCCGAGACTTGGGTCGATGCTCGGTCGGAGAGCATAATAGGAGACTCCACCGGCCCGGCCTTTCCATCCTTCGACAAAATTTAGGTTTAGGAGAAGAGAGTTCTAGTAGAAGTAACAGGGTGATGAGACGAGGTATGTAGGAAGAAGGAGTTTCTTGCGGAATCCATCCGTACTCGTATAGTCAGCACTGGGCAAGTATGATAATTGAAAGAGGGCGGTAACCAGGGCAAAATCGAGGGCGAGGTAGATAATCCACAATAGGTAAAAGGGTGCTCAACCAAGAAGTCTAGTCTAACCCCCTTGTGGGTTGGCGCCCAACTCAAACGCTGTCAAGCCTTCTGACACACTTCTCCAGACACCAACATCACCCCTCCCCCCACAAGGGGAGCTACTCTAGCAACCCCCGTAAGAAGTCTTTTTCTTTTTGGTATGTACTATCTGTATCCCGTCCATAATCGACCAATACCTTCTGAATATGGACTTTGTCCTGTCTACCAAGAAGGGAAAATACCGGTACTGCAACAGGACATGCCCCCCCCCTTGCCCGTTCCCTTTTCTCACCTTTCCCCCCTTCTTCTCCTTGGCTTCATATGACGACGCTGTTGGAGATGTCGATATAGGGTGGGATCAGGAATGGCGGTACCTGCAGAAAGACTTCCCTGCAAGGAACTGAGGGACTGAGAGTACGGGGCCGATGTTGTGCTCCCACAAATGACTTTTTGCCCTTTTCAACTTTGCCCCTCTCCCGGGAACCGGGAGCGCAATTTGGAATATAAACATAAACCTCCCCGCCCCTTCTCACACTTCTCGCTCTCTCCATCTCGCCCGCTCATTCAATTTGGACCGAGTCGTTTCCTTCCTCCGTCAAACATCCCCTTTAGTTTCTCCTTCATTTCACTGCGAGCAGGGCCTCGACATCTTCTTGCATACCCTCTCAATATACTCTCCTGGCGCCAACCATACACTCTCTTGCAAGCAAGACATTCTCTTTTCCTTTGGTCTTTCAGCAACTTCTTTCTTTGATTTCCCGCTGAGCGGCATTCAACCGGTTGTTATTTGAAGCAACCCAAGTATCTCTATTGGAGTAATCTGGCTTATATCAAAAGCACAATCGAAAAGAAAAGAGAAATCGACGAAAATGAGAAGCTCTTCAGCAATTTCAGTCCTCTCTGTTATTGGTGGTGCTCTGGCCACAATGCCTGTGGTACCAAGCAGTTCCACTATGGTGCACGTTATGCCTTCTAGTTCTGTGAAGTCACAAGCTGCTTTGGCGCAAACTTCTGCTGGATATGGGATGGTATCGGCTGCGCTCACAACCTCTGCCCCCGCTATGGTTCACACAACGGCACCATCAGCTGCGGTAACACACGAGACCAAGTATGTCGCCAGCATGGCCCCTCCATCTGGGGCTGCCGGCCCGATGACACATACTGTGAGTTCAGTCCATTGCCTCCGGTGGGAGTGATGCCCTAGGGGTTTGCCCTGAACAATTTTACTGATGCCGAATAGGTCACTGTTGGCGGTAAGGAACTTGTCTATTCTCCAAGTCAGGTAATGGCGCAGGTCAACGATGTCATTAAATTCGTCTTCATGAGCGCGAACCATACCGTTACTCAGTCGAGCTTCGACAAGCCCTGTAACAAGTTGTCCCCGGACGCTTTTGACTCCAACTTTATGCCCAATCCCAACAACACCGTAATCCCTGCGCCTACATTTAATTACACCGTTACCGCCAAGGAGCCTACTTGTAAGACCCTATCAATCCTACTTTCGACATTCGGGATGCTAATGAAATTAGGGTGGTACTGCAAGCAGAGAACTGGCAACCATTGTGGGAAGGGAATGGTCTTCGCCATCAACCCAACTGTAGAGAAATCTTTCGACACCTTCAAGGCCAACGCCATCAAGATCAACGGAACCGCATCAACCACCGGTGCCGCAGCCACCGTGTCTGCTGTCTCTAGTACTGTCACCCTCATTGGTGGTGGCGGGACCACCGCAGCTCCTGGCGGGGTCGCGACCACAAAATCTGCTCCTGCACCAATCGTCACTGGATGGAACCAAGGTGCCTCTGGTGCCGCTTGCAATTGCGCTTGCTTCTGTGGTGTTGGCGCTTACCCGGCCGGAGACGGTATCGGAGCCTATGGTGGCATGGGGGGTAAATATCACTCTGCAGCTTCATTGTTTCTCACCATGTATTAACGAATCGTTAGGAACTCTCCCAGCCCCTTGGTAAACGCTTTCTCCGGCGATTTCTCATTACCCATTTATTTTTTCCCATTTTTGTCTGCCCAAAATACGCTTGTTACAGGCTTTAATTTATAGTCCATGCGGAGCTCTCTCTTTGCCTATGTGGACGTTGGTGGGGGAGGGAAACATCCGGATCCCGTTTTATGCCCTATTTTTATATATATAACCGTCCAAGAAGGTCGAATAAAGATAGGTACATTGTAAGAGTTGGGCCCAAGGTCTTGGGGGGCGAAATGTTTGAAGTAATGACTTATTTATTTTCCTTTTTCCGCTTCTTAGGGATACTGTATTATATAGAGATATCTTTTCAGAGGCTTTTCTTTTCTTTCCCTTCTTTCCTCCTCCTTTGAACCAATTTTTTCTTCATTTTCATATAAACAGTGGGTTTCGCTCAATACCGGTATGCTGGATCGTATGTGTTAATAACGTTTGCGCGCCTTTTTCCCTTCCTTTTTCTTTTTCCCTCCCGTTTCTTCTTATCCTGATACTCGGACGGGATGAGGTGAAATGAGATGTGCATAGTTACTTTTTTTCCCAGCTAGGCAGGACAAGCGGGAGGGGGGGAACAAATCAGACAATAGGAATCTAGATACTCGAACGGTTTCGAGATTCTTGCGTACCGGCGTAGTACCAGGTTACCGCTTAAGCTCACTGCTATTGCGCTTGTAGAGTACAGTATAAGGGAGCTGTTTCACGTGGTTTGGAGATGGGGTTGCAACTCAGGGGTGGGTTGGCTTCGGGCGGTCGGGTCCAACATGGAATGGAAGAGCGGCATTCAGTTCCAGGGTTGGAAAAGCTTTATGCAAAGTTCTTCGGGTTGGGAGGAGTTTGGTGTGTGTGTGTGTGTGTGTGTGTGTGTGTAACGCCTTTTTTCTGCGTACAAATCTGGCAGATGCTCGAAACACGCCCTCTCGACCTTAGTGCTGAATGCTTCTGGTGTTCACTTAGGATACAATAATTATTATTATAGTAAGAATGTGTTTCATCAGGGTAACTTGGATAATATTATGTTATGCAAATAATAGTAAAACCGGTACTTGAGCCCCCTTACGAGCACAGTATGTATTCGAGCGTGACCCTGCTTGTGAGGAGAGATAAGCCCTCGGGGTTGTTTGAACTCGAAGCAGCCTTGACTATGGGGTGATGAATGGTGATTTTTTCTTTTCTTTTCTCTTCTGCGAACTTTGTTTGAATGGTGAGGGCATTATATCTGCCCCGTGCTAGCAGACTCTTACACAGAACCACAGTATGGTACATTATCCCAGCCCAACAATGGGAGTCTGTAGGACTAGGCCTTTTTGCCATGGGTAGTCAAGTCAAGCCCCCTTAGCTCTTGTTAATTAATCAAGCAAGCACTGTAACGAACCAACCCCACTCGCCCCCCCCCCAACCACAATGGCAAGCCCAACTCCAACCCCAGCTTACACCCAACTAACCGCCTTCTTCAACTCCAACCCGGGCACAAGGCTACACATCGAATTCCACCCAACCCAGCCAGATACCTCACCCACATTACTAACTTCGGGCACGAACATCGCAATCCCAAAGTCCCTGCTTTTGCAAGCCTTCCAGACCGCACACCTTCTCTTCTCTTCCCCAAACACGAAGCAAGACATTCTAGATTCGACTTTAGTTTTACTACTCGTCGCATCGGAGAACCTTACCGCGGTCAACGCCCGTAGGAGGATCGTCTTGGGAAAAGGCGCCAATGACGGTCGGGACGAAATCAAGCTCGTAGAGAGCTTCCTGACGTCCCCGTTGAACAAGCATAACAAGAGCCCGTTGCTGTGGAGCTACAGACGATGGCTAACCGAAAGGTTCGGGGTTTTGGAAGAGGGGATAGAGGCGGAACTGGCGGTTGTGGAAGCTAGTGGGGAGGTGCATCCTAGGAACTACTACGTATACCCCTCCCCCCCCTTTACTTCCTTCATCCCATCCTAGAGCTATGACTTAACGATAGAGAAGGCCTGGAACCACGCCCGTTTCGCTACAACATTCTTCCTCCCACGTTCCCCATCCGGTCCACAACTCCCATACGTCCTCGAGCGCACCGCGAACTTTGCCCTCTCGCACGTATCGGACACGAGCGTGTGGTCGTTCCTGCAGTTCTTGTTCTCTCAAACACTAGAGCACCCAGATCCGCACTCGTTCCGGGCTCAATTAGCGGACATTGTGGAGAAGGGTATGCGGTTCGCGCACGGAATTGCGCGGGGTCACGAGAGTATTTGGGTGTTTGCCCGGACGGTGCTCGGGAGTGGGGAGTTGCTGGATGCGGGGAAGAGGGTGGAGTTGGTGGGGGTTTTGGAAGGGTGGGTGCGTGGGGATTTGGTCGATGTGGAGGAGGCGAGGAGGGAGAGGGTTTTGGAGGAGAGGGCGCTGGTGTGGATTGGTAAATACCAGAGGGGGCGAGGAGGAGGAGGAGGAGGAGGAGCAGGAGGAGCAGGAGGAGCAGGAGGAGCAGGAGGAGCAGGAGGAGCAGGAGGAGCAGGAGGAGCAGGAGGAGCAGGAGGAGCAGGAGGAGGAGGGAGGAGTTGATAGGATTCCATAGGCTCGTGCATGACATTGGGCGCGAGCCTGCTCTAATACCGCCACACTCTTGTCGGGATGTATGATCGTACCCACGTCCGCGTGCCTGTACCCATGCAATGCGCATTCCCACTCTACCGTCGACTAATTGCATTCCCGCATGCCCTGCTCACCACGCTAGAGCTTCAGCAGGCCACCCAAACCCCATCAATTCCACCCCCCCCCCAAAAAAAAGGGCCGCAGAACACCAATGTCACCAAATATCCCGCCCCGGGAGGCCCCCCTCACCCCAGAGGAAAAACAAAGGCCTATCATACGCCCCAAAAAGGCGCACAACATCACCGAGTGATATTGCATGTCGGCCCCCCCTGCAACATGGACCATACCATATCGGGCGCATGACACGCATGCACGTGCTAGAAACGTATCTGTAAATGCCAAGATGTCGTTTGACGCTCGTATCGCATCGTATCGCACCCAGTGGCGCTTTTCCTTCCTTCTCCCTCCTCACCACATAGCATCGCCTTATGAGCGAACCCCGGTACGAGAGACTAATCAGCACAACACTCCACCGGGCAAATATCCACCCACCCTACCCCGCAATAGCACACAGCACAGCCAATTCCACACACACCTCATTCACATAGCCCGGCTCCACCTCCATTCAAAATGTCCTCATCCCCCCTCTTCCGCCGCAAGCCCGCAACGCCTACATCCCCGTCCCCGTCCTCGTCCCCGCCTCGGAAACAACAAGCACAAGCCCAACAAAGCACAGCTCCCAAATCCCCCAGCAAAAAATACCTCTTCCCGCCGCCTCCGTCATCATCATCACCATCGCCGAAAATCCCCCATCGACGCGCATCTGACATCTCATTGCCCTCAGCCATCACCTCAGCAACGCACATCGCTACGACGCCACTACTGCCCAGCAGTATCCTGCACGGTTACACTGACAAGCCCGGCGAATCCTCCTCCGCGCCCGCTACGGTTGCCGCTGCAACCGCGGCTGCAAAGGAAGTCCCTAGCACGCCCATGTTCCGCGCAAAACCTTCTTCCTCTTCCTCCTCATCCGGAGCCGGGGGTGGAGGGAGCGGCGATGCGCACGAGAAAATGTGGGCAGAGATGCAACAAAAACTGCAAGAAGTGGAGCTCTCGGCGGATCACGTGTTTGGCTCCTCGCACGCAAAGTGTCTTGAGGAGTTGCGCGCGGCGCAGATCGCCCTTGCGCAGGCTTGGATGAGGAGCGAAGAGGAAGAGGGAGGGGGAGGAGGGCTGGATGGGGAGCACGTAGAGTTTGGTAGGGGGGCTTTTGGGAGAGATCTTGGGAAAGGGAAGGGCGTAGCTGGCGCTACTGGGGGAGGAGGAGGGGATATATTGGAGACTGAGGGGGATATATTGCTTGCCCGCAAAAGACGCTTAGCTAATGATGAACATTTCGCTCGTGTCGCCCGGTCCGTCCAGGATGTCACGAGGAGATTAGAGACCGTTGCCGAGGCCATGGCTTGTGTTGAGATGGAGAGTCGCGGGATTTGGGCCGGAGGTACAGAGTCTGATGGGACTTCTATTCGGTGATTGGGCGGGCTAGTTCAGCCAGGTGTTATTACGGGCTAGCTTCACCCGGGGTTTGGTGCTTGGGTTTGACCTTTATGGGCGTTTTTCTGTTTGTGGGGTTGACAGGTTTCTCGTATACGACTAATGGAAAAATAGCTCCACTTATTCTCAGAGCTGTACATCACCATGCATATGGCGAAATAATTTTAATTCCGACAAATAGGTCATTGGAGAGTGGGATAAGGATATATTATAACAGCGATGTATAGACACCATATACCTTTAGAAACGCACCGCGGAAAGCAGCAGCCTAGATAAAAAAAACAGAAGAAAAGAAAAGAAAACTCATCCTCCCCTAGCTTCCCCATTAGTCTAATAATAATCCGTGGCAGCATGTTGCTTGCATCTAATTTGACATCACAAACTCGCAGAGAGGAAATAGAGACTGGCAAGAAAAGAATCACCGCAAGAGGAAGGAAAAACAAAAAAGGGGAGTGTGTTGTCCTGACAAAAAGTGAGCCTTGTGAGAACCCTCGGTGTTATTATTTTTATATAGAAAAAAGACAAATTCCCAAGTCGAGGACTACGCAGAAGCGGGAAACCACCTGAAATGATGGCCGAAAACTCGGGCGAACGACTGGCAGCCTAATAAACCTAGGGCTTTAGAGGGGCCTCCTTGGCAATGGTGGCTCCATTACTGCCAACTGCCCTATTCAATTCATTCTGAATAAGATCCTCCTCGCTATTTGATTTCCTCTCACCCGGGCTTTCTGCGTCTTCGTCGTCAGAGGAGGCTTCTGATACTGCCATCGATCCGCGGGGAGTTGCTCTCGATCGCATCTAAAGGCTCAGGAATTACGTGTTAGTGGCATACAGATTGAAGACTCAAATAGTTCACCCACCCAAGACCTAACGCCTCCAATAAGACCCAACGAATATCCATTAGCAAACTCGGTATGAGGTGACTGGGGCCGAGAAGGAGGCTCGAGGTGCATCAATGCTGGATTATTCCTCTCGTGCTGTGGCGAAAGGGTGTCTCTCGAACCACTATTGGAGGCCCCATATTGGTAGGGTGGAGATGGCCTGGGCGAGGGAGCCCAGTAGTTACGAAACTCGTCTCGCAATTCGCGGCCGGTGGCTGACCAGTTATTCTTGATGGTTTCCCGGAGTTCTGTGACATGTCGTTTTAAATCGAGTTCGTTCTTCTTCAGCCAAGAGACATTAAGTTCCTGGCGGCTGGTGCCGCGGCGGAGCTGCCGCATGATATATTTTTCGTAATCCCGCACAACCCTAGGTTCAAATTATGGGGCATTCGCCACTCGTAATTAGCCTACCGGTAGTATTCTTACATGGCGCCTTTACCACACCTGCATCGCAACCAAAGAAGAATGCTTCATACTTAGTAATGATGTACGTGGTGGAGATTCCCTCAGTTCTCTGGGTGACGAGAAACTTTCCAGCCTCCTTACAAGGACGATAGATATCGTCAGAGTCGGCACTCGCATAAGGTTCATCATCATGGGCAACATAATCGATCGAGTGCTCGGCAAGGAATTCTGGGGTAACAGTCCAAGGTGCATTCTCGATGACCTCGTCTACCCATTTGCAGTGCCGCAACGTCTCCGCCCGTTCTTGGTCCGTAAGAACTGTAAGACCTTTCCGCTTATGTGTCTCGGTATCATTCGGAATACCGACGAGAAGGTAGGTGTTTGGGAAAGCTTTCTTCGCTTGCTCCAGCTGCCGCATGTGCCTATTCGTGGATGTTAATTCCAATTTTGGACTACGACAAGGTTGAAAACAAGTATTGCAGTACTCACCCGAGATGGAACAAATCGAAGACACCGTCGGCGTAAACCCTGACCGGTCGGCCAGTCGGCGGTGGGTTTATCGAGTACCCAGCCGGAGCCAATGGTCCGGTCTGGTGAGGGGTAACACCACCTTCGGCGGCACCATTTTTGCTCGTGCTGCTTCCGATACTCGAACTTGAGTTGGTCCTCACAGGAGTGCCGAGAGACTTCTTCCTACAAGCACCTTCCCGAACACGTTCCTCAATGGTGCTGCTACCTTCGGTTGTTGAGGATTTTTCTCCTTCATCATTGATGCTCGTGCGCCTCTTGACTCGTTTAGTTGGGTGGGTTTCCGGGGGAAGCTTCAATGAAGATGACGCCGTAGCGCTCACTCCAGCAGTAGGAGCCGAATCGTAGGAAAGCTCTGCATCGGCCTCTTCGCCAGAGGTCGGTTGATGGACTTCCGCAGGAATATCGGGGCCACTTCGCGAACCCATCCTTTTGCGTTTATTGTTGTTTGCAGAACTCAATGTTGATGCCATCTTACCTTTTTGAATAGACCTGATAGAATTATGATAAGAGGAAGGATGTTTATTTTATCGTTGAGAAGGGAGAGGGAAAAAAATTAAAATTAAAATTAAAACGGTAAGATAAAAAAAAGAATATCTTGTGTTTAGGGTTAAAGGGGTAAGAATCACGTCAACACCGACACTCGAAATCTGACTCCAGTAGCTCAGTGCCCGAAAACGATGAATTTGAATCGAACGGACGAATATGGTAGAATGATGAGAAAAAGAGTGAGAGAGAAAAAGCGAGCCTTGGAAGATAAGCCAGGGCGAGTAGACCAAATTATACCGGTATTCTTCTTGCCAGGATTGAAAAGGGGAGAAACTTGGTGGTCGTCGTAAAAGTGGTGAGAACCTGATTTTGAGTTGATACAGGCGTCAACACTGCCTGCTGCTCGACTGTCTTCATTCTCACATGTGCTGCGTTCCACAGTAAATACTGTCTCTGCGTGAACAACGATGCCCACACCGTGACCAAGTAGAGAAGGACCCTGGGGGCACCAGTATGCACTGGTTCTATGATACTGGTATCATGCCGGTACTCTATGATACTGGTACTCTATGATATATCATACCGGTACTTTTCTTCAGCTCGTCCATACCACAGTACCAGTATAGCGTAGAATACGGTATGTATGATTGTTCGCCGGTTCAATGGAAATTTCTTGCGGCACAAAAAAAAGCACGCCCTCTCTCACTCGAGCAGCCTGTGGGAAGCCCTTTCCAAGGCACGTTGGCCGCTTCAATTCCTGTCTCGCTAATGTTCAGTATTTGTGCGGCTGTGCCAATCCCCGGATAAATTTTTCCTACCGTACTCGAATATCGTAAAATTTACTTGAGCTGGGTTGTCCGCTACCTTCCCGAGCTCTTTCTACCGGTATAGTGAAAGTGTATATCATTCCGTCATCGAGTGCAAATCCTGATCCGATCATAGCTACATGTGCTTAGGTCAGCAATCTTCAAGATTTCCCCCTTCATCTCACAAGAACCTTCACCAAACGCCATTCAACACATCGTGACTCCATAATGGCGAGGTCTCAGTCCACTCAACTCCTCATCTTGGTATCTTGCACTCTTTGCAGCGTTATCAGACCTTCCCTGCCTACCTGCCGATATCATACCACAAATGATTCGTGCCAGTGTCTCATACCACTGCTGCCGCACCAACAGAGGTTCTTCCATTAGCATGATCGACCCGCTCCATCTTCCTAGACAACTGGTTAGAAACGGCTGCCAAGAAGTTGATATACCAAACCGATGTTTAACATTGGCTACGGTACCGGTACCTTACAGCTCTCCCCAAACAGATTCCAGACTCTTTGAAAGTGATACCTTCCTCCGAGTGCTGTGTGAGTACGAGTAGTCAGCCCCTGATGTTCCCCCTAGTCTCCTGAAACGCAAGCACCAACACCAATATCTTGGTGATAGATAGCATCCAGGTAACTTAGGTGATAGCTTGCGATGGATTCTCAAGATGGATTAGTCTACCCAGTCTAGGTTAATCAAGAAGCAATCAATCAAGGTATAGGGTTAGGGTTGTTATTCAGGAACACACTTAAGCCGAATCCCGGCCTCCCAGTGCCCCACCAACTCCATTCATCCGTTCAGCCCACCTCCACCCCACCTCACCGTATTATGGCAGAAGCCAAAATATCTATATTATCGCTTTTAAAAGCGCTGTCCGAGTCTCCAGACACCGTGTCTCCGGAAGATATCACAAAAGCTATCACCCACAGCTTCAAAGATGAGCTCTCGCCAGTGCAAACGGGGGCGCTATTGACAACATTGCATTTTACAAAGTTGGATCAGAAGCCAGAGATTATTGCTGCTGCTGCGAGGGCCATGAGAGCCGCTGGGTTAAAAGTTGATGGGTTGCAAGCAGATGTCTGGGGAGATGAGACTTCTGAAGGAAAATATGGGGGTGGTTTGGTGAGCCTGTTTCTGGGCCAGAGGCCAATGCTGTAGCTAATAATGGATAGGTTGATATAGTTGGCACAGGGGGCGATGGCCACAATACTTTCAACGTATCTACAACTGCCGCGATATTAGCCTCCGGGTGCGGGTTAAGAATATGTACATGCTGCTCCCACCCTGCAACACATTATCGTGAAGTAACAGTTCCAATGTTTCACAGGCAAGCATGGGAACAGAGCCTCCACGTCCACGTCGGGCAGTGCAGATATTCTCACTTCTTTAGGCGCAAAGCTCATGGCTATAACACCGCCCATTGTTACGTCCATTTTCAATGAACCTTCAAAGAGAAACTTCTGCTTTGTTTACGCCCCTGTTTTCCATCCGGCCGTGCGCCATGTAGCTCCCATTCGCCGCGAGTTAGGACACCGAACCATCTTTAATCTTCTTGGACCTCTAGCCAACCCAATTGACTACTCAGTTTCGGGAGGCCTGGAGGCAAGAATCATTGGCGTCGGCAGGCGAGAACTTGGCCAAATCTTTGCCGAAACAATGAAGATTTTAGGAGCTAGTAAGGGAATGGTAGTATGCGGGGAAGAGGGTCTCGACGAGGTCTCGTGTGAACGCAGGACCGAATGCTGGAGGCTGTTGGTGGACCCTAAGACAAATGAGGTCATCGTGGACCACTTTTTTGTTCACCCCACAGAGACCTTTGGAATTCCTACGCACTCCCTCTCTAAAGTTGCTGGAGGCAAAGGCCCTGATGAGAATGCCACAATCTTGGAGAGATTGCTCAAAGGACAAGAGCAAGATGACGAGAAGGCTGTGAGGGACTTTGTACTGGTAAACACAGCAGCCCTCCTCGCTATATCCGGGCTCCTGGGCCCGGTAGAGCGAGTACCCGAGGGAGCAGTCGCGAAGGGTGCGGTCTGGAGGAAGGCAGTAGAGAAGGCAAATGAAGGCATCACGAGCGGGAAAGCCTGGGAGGAATGGTCGAAGTTTGTAAAGAAAAGCCAACAGGCGGAAGGTAGTCAGGCATGATCTTCCCCCCAACCCACTTCTCTTATTACGATCTGCGGTTCTTTGCTCCTATTGACTGCGCAGCGAATCGATTCCTCCGAACCATATACGCATAAAATAGTTTCAAAAAACCCCCTCTCTCTATACTTGATATCGCCGTGAAGACCCCCATCCGCTTAAGTCATCCAGACTATCCCAAGGCCGCCACCGCCGCCGGCGGACTATCACAGGAAATCACTCGAGAATGCCAACCTCCAAAACTACATAAGTAGCCTCCCACTGCGCTCTGCCCCACCAACCCCTAGTACAATACCCCTCTTCACCCCTAGTCCGAGCACACATCACATCACCACCTAGCTCTTTCCCGACCAATTCCCTTTGTCTATACCCAGACCTCATACTCGAGTTGAAATAGAGCGATATCGTCGCCCCTCAAGGGGAAAGAACGACTTACTTCCCCGAGGCCATAGACCCCATCGGCCAGGCCACCACCGCCGAGTGACCAATCCCATACTGTAACCCATATGTGCTCAATTTTCGAAAATACCAGAGGACGACAAAACACCCACTAAAAGGTTCTTGAAATTCGGGAACGAACGGACGAACGAACGAAGGGATGACTCACCCACCTACAAATATATATATATATATATATATATATATGCTAGTAACAGAATAACACCACACAGCGCGGCGACTTACAAAGTACAAAACCGAAATGTATGATAACACGCTAACGATACCGCGCGACGTGATGCTAGGGGTTTTATCTTGATGCCCTGCTTGCTACTGTACATACTAGTCCGTTTGAGAGTGTTAGAGTGCTGGTGGAGCATCGCAATCTTGGGGATGTGCATTGTACATGGTGTAGTGTAGGTTTGGGTGGTGGGGGCTGGAGGTGCAGTGGAGGTTCTCGGGCGTGAGGGGGAGGGATGGCTTGGGGGGAGGGGGGGGGGTTGAGTTTAGGAATTGGGATCGCGAGGCTAACCTATGTACTTAGTGGTTTTAGTGTTGGTTCTTTTTTATTGTGATAGGTGGCGAGCAGGCAGGGAGATCGACGGCTAGAGATAGAGGAAGAGGAGAAGTATAAATCAGTGAGAAATTCTCGAATTTATAGAGTAATATTTTACTTCTATATCGGCCCAAGAGCACAGGTAGATATTCTATATACAACTCTCAGCAACTCTCAAGGGAAAAGAGAGTGAGAGAGAAAAAAGACATGGCTCCCAAGATCTTTGGCATGTGCTCGCACGGCCGAATTGAAGCCGGACATTTTGCATGGGAATTTCTACCTCAAGGTGCCCGTCTTCAACTCGGTCACACGAGCACAGCGCCGGTCTTCCAGCAGACCTACTCCACTATGACATCTCAACCCCACTAACTTGCGACTGAGCGGGCTAATTAGTACTGGCGCGATAGACTACATTGGCCGCACAAACCTCCCAACAACTACCGGCCCAGACTGCGAGATCATAGGTCTAGTTTGCGAGCAAGCAAAAGGCCGCACCAGTCGCCAAAATGTACCCACACTTCCGCACCCTCATCGGCGAACTTGACAGCACCGCGCCCACACATCCGCCCGCGCGGCCTCGGGCATCGTCCTGCGCTTTCGCAAACGCAGACCACATTCCAGCCGCAAAGGCCATAATCTCCGGGGCTTCCGCGGGGACCGCATACGTCATTCACACCCCCAACACTGAGACTCTCAGACTTTGTTGACCATTTGACGCTGGGGAAACTGCGCAGGATGGGGCACGATACAGAAGAGGTGGCGGAGACTATAATACAAGTTTCCTGGACGAAAGGGCACATACACCGCGACGTAAGCAAGATTGCGGTCGAGGGGAATGGGGAGTGTACGGTAAGGGCGGTGGTTGGGCGTCCGCCGGTGGTTTATGGGCATGTGAGCGGAGTGGGGAACAGGAGGTATTCAGGTACTGTCTTTGGCAAACGAAACATTAAGGAAGAAGGAGACCTTCAGAGTCCAGGAGGAGACGTACGCTCGAAGATGTGCGCATGTTGGTGATCTTGTGAGGTTGTGCCCGGCGCCTGTGGAGGAAGCCGTCAAACGCGGCAGTGGGAGGGCGGTTTGTGATCCCGAGGGATACTATTTTGTCAAGAGTGGTGAAATAGTTTTTTTTTCCCAGTTTCTTCCTCTCGATTCCTCCATTCCCTACGTCATTAAGCCTCCCTTCTTTCACTCCTTCCTTCCTTTCCCCTTCCCTAAAATTCGCCCTGAGGAAGAAAAAAAAAGACTCAAAAAGCTAACGTGATCAACCGACCCTACGAGGTCTGGGGCGAGCTTCTCAAATCCCTCGTGGCGGGGGCGAATGCCAAAGGACTCCTCGAAACAGAATATGCAGCATCGAGCTCAACCGCAAGCGCCCAGTCCATATACTCATACGGACTGCTCCTTCGGGGCTCAACCTCATCCAGCAAAGCACCCAGAGAGAGAGAGGGAGAGAGGGAGAGAGCTCCGTGGAAGAAAAGCTGGGGTGCAGACATTCAGCGCGAGGCAAAAAGCCTTGGGGCTCCTCTAGCTTTTTGCAAAAGAAAAAAAGTAAAATACCAGTGCGGTTGAGGTAACGTAAGATATTGTGGGGGGAAACCGGGGCGGAGTTTTATTTTTTGGTCGGCCGTCGCGGTTGATCGTCGGTTCCAGTCCAGTTCGTCCCATAATGGTTTTGCATGGGGGTTCTTGCCTTCCTTTTTTTTCTTTTTCTTTTCTTCTCCTTTTTTTTCACTCACTCCTCTTCCTCCTCCTCCTCCTTCTTCTCCTCCTACTCCTCCTACTCCTCCTCCTCGTAACTATACCGTGCCATTAGTTTAAAGGAAGGAGTATGCGGAGTTATCACAGAAAGAGCAGGAAAGGGGATAGTTATGACCTTTTATTTATCTGTAAAAGCAGTCCATTAGGTAATGTCCGGCTAAGTTAATGTTTCCCTTTCACAAAGATTGTCGTACCGGTACAAGTACATTGAATTGAATTGGATTCTAAGAATCCCCGTTTGAGTTGCGGCGGCCCATGCAAGAGTGCTGTGCGTGCCTGCTGGTGGAGCCTTTTTTTCTTTCTTTTTTCTTTTTTCTCCTGTTGGTCCTTGGGAAGGAGGAGGAGAAGAGGTGGGGGATGAGAAGAGCAACAAATGCTTGCCATGGGCGGAGTCGCGTCCGTTACTCACTTGGTTTTTAGGTATCCGAGGACTCGCACCAGAAGGATGATATCAAAGATTTGTTGCAATAAAATAAAATACCGGATCGTTACTCAATCTACTCGTACTAGTGCCTCCCCTGCCTCCCGCAGAAAAATTAATTACATTTTAAGCTCTTCCCTGTTAAGCATTCCCCTCCCTCCTCCTCCATCTCAATCATACAAAATCACTCGTATGCCTAACCGCTGCAGGAGAAGCGAGCACAATGGGGGAAAAAAAGAAAGAAAGAAAAGTTCCTTCCACGCGAGCACCATGTTGCCATAATATTATTATTATTCCTCTCCACCCATCTGTAAAAGCCGCTGCCACGTTATTATTATCATCATCACTACTATCATCATTGAGCGAGCTCTCAAAGGTACCTTAACCTAATAACTAAGTAGGCAGACGATGGATGTTTAAACCCTCACATCACGCCCCCCCTTCCCTCCAATTCTCAGGCCAGCCAGCCCCGTGCAGGATCGAAGTCTGTCTACGGGAGGCGGGAAAAGCCCACCCTACCGTACCCTAGATATTAATGGGGATAATATATCTCATGATAGAACCAAGCCCCCCCCCCCCCAACCCAGCAGCAGCTCAGTTTAAAACTTAGAACACACAACCCAGACAGGAAGACAGACAGGGTCTCATAGTAGGGCTTCGCTTACAGAAACAACACCAGTAAAATATCGCAGGAATGGATGGTTGGATGGTTATGATATCATCCGTCGTCCAAGAGCTGTAGTTTGCAGTCACTAATGGAATGACCCCCCCCCCCCCGCCAGGCAACAGACGAACAGGCGAGCGGCAAAGCACGAACAAGGATGGGAGCCTATTAACAGTAGCAGATAGGGATATATTTGGCTGGTTAACATGGTGTAACTGTTCCATAACTTCCTGCCGGACCTGGTACAGCAACTCTGCGCATGCTCGAGCACCTGGGGGTAGAGTTGGTCACTGGGTTGTACTAGGGGAGCACAGTACAGTACCGTACCGTATGTGTCGGTGCAGGATTTTGGCGGTGGGGGCGTGGGGAAGTGAAATTCGCGCTCAGGTTGATTGTGGGCCAATTGCGTTCTGCTGTGTTCATTTCTATTGTTGCATGTGAAAGACTGAATTTTTGGTTCGCATTGGCCTCGTATCTAGGGTACTATGGTGTAGGTGCTCGTGCAGTATTAGTACAGAGTTGGGGGTCCCAAGCACGCCTTGCTACTTCTTGCTACTTGCTGTATGGTATTGTACCAGTACCTGTACGAGTACTGTGCTCGTTCAGAGTATGATATTTCCCCTGGCTATTGCAGTCGCGAATTTCCAGACACTTTGGCGCCAAAGATTTGTGCCTTGGCGACCGGCCGGCTTTAGTATTTAAGATGTCCGTATCATACATATGAAATTTGCGAGCACCGGTGTATCATATCTACTCTTGCTTTCTGGCTCACCCGGATCTTAATTGGATTTGGAAGGCTTGTACAAGTACCCAGGGAGATGTTTTCGTACAAGACAGGGATTATCTCGCTGGCTAATTGCCCTTGTAAATCGGACCTGCCAAAGAAGGGGGATTGTTTGCTTGCTCTGCATAGTAATGGGTGGGGGAAGCATATTTTATTAGTTGCAAAGTTGTAAATATAGCAACACCGCAGCTTATGTTGTCCGGGATGGAAAACTTTCATGACTTGCCCCTGGATATCACTCGGCCCTGATGTTAAAATATTTTCGCAAAGATGAAATAAATGATTGAAAGAGAAAAAAGCCTCCCCCGGAAAAGGGCTGGTAAAAGCTTGCTGAACTAAAATAACGAACGAAAGATGGTGGCAGCGATAAAAAAAGCAGTACAGGTCTTTTTCATAAGAAAAAAGGACATAAAGTATTCAGGCCCAAGCACCCGCTAACTTGGGCATTTCTTTATTTTTCTTTACTACTGTTGCTGCCGACCGGGGTTGCGGTGGTTAGATGGAACAAATTCGGACTGCCTCTGCTTCTGCTTCTGCATTTTTGCTTTTAGTTTTTGGAGTCGCTCATCTTAAGGCACCAACAGTGCTTTTGATAATGAAGGGGTGTGGCCGTGCGGTAGCGCCCGAGGGAACTTGTCAAAAGAGTAGCCCCGGTTGTTGCCATTGAGCTCCTTTGTCCAAAATTTGCGGTACTGTACCGTACCCCGCTTTTTCTTTAAGGGACGGAATTCTAGTCCCAGTATTCCAAAATTTCTCAGGCGTCCTGAGTTTACTTTCCCAAGGTCCGAGAGGGAAAGCTGTAGAAAATTGGGGGAGGATAAAAAACAAAAAAAACAATGAAAGGGATCCAATTGAATATCAGCCCATCGTAAAATCTCTTGGTGTTATAGGTTACGGTTAACAGAATTCGGTTGTCGTACATACACCGATTAAATTTCAGTGCTGCTGTGAATATTGTCACTCGCATGCAAGCCCCGTTAGACATTTTCGATCTCATTTTTTTTTCCCTCTCTCTTGCGCCTTAGGGAGCAATGACATGATAGCTGGTCGGCTGGCTGTGACGTTAACAACCAGCCGCTTTGCGCGGAGGTCTTGGTTTTCCCCCCCCGGTAACTCATCCTCGTAATATAAAAGCCAAAGCAGTTCTCCTGTGAAGAAAGGAGCTTGAGAGAACAAGAAATAAGGTTACGTCTCCTGGGAACGAAAACCAAGCGAAGCAAGGTAAGAGGTTTGTAAAAAATAACCTTGTCCTCGTGCCCGGCAGAATACACCCTTCTTTTTTATATTTTGCTTTCTCTACGTTGAGCAAATGCGAATTTGCAAAATCATTGTCTTTATACGGTAGCCGCACTAGGAGTTCGAGTTTGATCCGATGTCGCCCCCCACAAGCGCCGAACAGAGAGCGAAAATCGAGGCCTTGCTCGCTGACGGAAAAATCCCACGCAAGGATATTGGAAAGCATGTTGATCCTCCCGTTTGTTATGGAACAGTAGTGCGCATTCAGAGAAATCTAAAAAAGTATGGCACAACAAACAAACCGCGTCAAGGTGTTGTTGGAAGGCCTGCAAAGATAACTGAGCCCATGGCACAGGTGCGTAGGAATTCTTTTCTTTTCCCCTTCCTTTCCAGAGGGGGATTTTCAATTCCCTCTATTCACGTGGTGCATTTTTCAAATTGTCTTTAGGCAGTGCTGGAGGCCTTGACCGAGAAGCCGGAAATGTATCTGGAGGAGCTCGCCCGAGTGTTACATGATGAATTTGACGAATGGGTGAGCGTCGCGACATTGAGCAGATATCTGAAGAAGGAGGGTTGGGTAAAAGAGAAAGTAAGAACCTGCAGTAAAGAGTGCTCGAAGCGCCATAGCCAAAAACTAATGGGCGGTGAACTTAGGACGGCGAGAATGGTACTCCCCCAGCTCATCCGATATCTGTAGGATCAGGAGTAGGAGCAGGAGGAAATAGAACGACTGAAGCGGAGTCCGTTACCACTGATGAGGGTCAGGACGAAATTGATCAGGCGGTGGCAGCGACGGCTCCTGCTCCTCCACTTCCTATGACCCCGGAGCTCCAGCAAAGGCTGCAGAAACTCAATAACTCAGCCATGAGGTTCTTTAGTGCAACCTTGAGTAAAGATCCCGCAGCAGACCTATCGCCCCTGTTCGAAAAGTATAGAACCCTCTACCCTGCACGTCGGAAGAGGGCACAAGAAAAGTCCACAGCTACAGGTATGATATGATACGCAGTCAACCACCGCAACCTAGTGACAAACTCTAATAATACCAATTAGTCAATGCAAGTCCAGTGACAACCGCAGTTCAGAGAGTTTCCCAGGGTACATCCGATCATGCTGTTCAATGGAGCAGACGACCAGCGCCACAGCCGCCGCAGGGAACAATATCGCCTGGCGTCCAAACGCCAGTCTCACCATTCCCTCAGGCCCAGACCCCAACTGACACCAAGCCCCAGGAATTGTCTCCAACGCCCTCCGACCAGTCCCAAAAATCATGAGTCTCGAAGACTCGGCGGATCGTTTAATGCATTTTTGTAATTGTAACATAGCAGGGAAGGCCTACTCTTGGATTTTGTCACTGCGTACGTCACTAGAGAATTTAGTGATTAGTTATATTTAGTCTTGCGTTTTGTATGTCGAAAGATGGATTACTCTTTTATGGTTCTCACTCCCTTTTTTCTTTCCCCTCCCTCCCTATCGGTCTAATATCTTTCTGTGGTTTTGCGTCTCTCTTAGGATGGCTGGTGACAATCAAAAACGTTCGATACCCAGTGCGCAGCTGTGAACCTGCGCACGCAGGCTTGATCAGAGTTGTGATATTGCCATCGGTTCCCCGAGCGCCTAGGATGCCTTCTGCAGCGAGGGTCCCGTGCGCGAGAAGCTGGGACACTAGTAAGCCCTCTAGGTTTAATGAAATTCAAGCAACACCACCCAATTAGGTGATCTTAACTTGAGAATAAAAGTTTGATATTCTAGCAATTCAGATTGGCGAGTCGAGTGATATGTGGTGTCTGCAAGTTCTGTGTGGAATGAGTGAAGGTATAAGAATAGAGTACGCATTTTACTGGTTTATGTGAGAGCTATAGACTTTTTTGTGGCCCCAAACGATCGGTGTTAATTTCAGGGGCTTGCAAGGGGGGGAGTGTGTACTCTATGGTTGAGGATGGCGGGTTCTGGAGTATCATTACAGCGACGGCGTGATGTGCAACATACTCCATAATTCCTTAATGCCTCCTAACTTTATTCCCCGGAGGCCCATTCCAACGCCCCAATGGGCTTCTAGTATATTAATTCCAAGTTAGATGCATTGAGGTTTAATAGATGCTTTTTGGGCGCCTACCAAGATGGTCCCATTTTATTTCACCATAAATGCCGTATTTAACATTTTGATAGACAAAAAAGATGCGGGAGTGCAGGGTGGTTGTAGGAAAGAAAGAAGGATAATGAACGATAGGCGGAGGTCCCCAGGGGTATCGTACGACTAATAAGAAAAGAAAAGAGAAAAAATGGTAAAAGAAGGAAACGGCGGGCGATTCTGAAAGTTGACTACTACCTTCATCTTATGGGAGACATAGATCTGGTGTCCAAAGCCGAGACCATCCGCAATAGTAGAGGATACCCCGCTTCGCTGACTGAGCCTATATTACACGTAAACCACATGACAAAGGGAACACATATATCAAAGGGGTGGTAGGAGAGGGGGGGTGGTGGTGCAGGAGAAAATCGTTGCAGCAGAACAGATATCTACGCGTGCTTTGTAAGCCAAATTTGTACTGCCGGAAAAAAAGAGATCAAACAACGCCTTATTCAGAACCAAAACCATGCTAAAGCCTGAAGACAAAAAGAAAAAAGAAAAGAAAAGAGCTAGTTCCCCACTTCACGATTTCCAACCATAGCAAGGACAACCCCACTGCCGACGCAAACCGCGCCAAAAGACCCCCAAGCGAAAATCTGGTGTGTTGGCCCCGCCCTGCTTCGACTCTTCAAGAATATGAATAACCCGATACTTGCAAAGCTCAGCGCTGTTAAAACCGCACCACAAACCTCAAGGTCTAAAGTAAAGTGCCCTCTGCGCCATTTACGTTTGTGTCTTGCTATGGAGGAATTCATAGCTAGAACTAGAGTGACAATAAGTATTACTACCGCACCCCCAAGGCAAAGGGCATACGCAAGGCTTAAGGGAGCGTTGTTTGTCGCGGGCCGTGAAAAGGTGCTGTAATGGGTCCGGCTAGAGCCTCCTGCGCCGAAAGTCCCTACCTCCACATCAACCTCGCTCGAGGACTCGGATGAAGGGGTGCTTGGTTTACGGAGGAGGGGCTTTCTTTCCCCTGGAGTTTTGGGCGATGTAGTGAATAGAGCCTGGAATTTATGGCCGGTTGAAGTAACGCTTTTGCGTATAAATTTTGAGAGTGAGATATCTTCATCTTCGCACTCGTCGTCTGACGTCTCCCCGCGTTTTATGAGTATTGTATACGGTTCTTCAGAGTCTTCATCGTCATTGAACTCGCTCCAGTATCGCTCTCCACTTATGTGCTCAATGGACGATCGATTATTCGACTTCGCTCTGGGTAAAACAGTGGGGGCCGTATGAGAAAACGCGGTGGTCGACGAGTCGAATCCATCTGTAAAGTCGTGAGCCATAGTAGCGGAAGTCCCATTAGAATTGGTCTTGGATGCTGCGCTTGTAAACATCATGTGAGATGAGCTACGCCTGCTGTGGCGTGGCGTATGCACAGGGGTTTTGCGGATATCTCTCTGCAAAGCAGATAACTAGAGCATAAATATGTTAGTAGGGCGGTGAAGGGTTTGTGGGGATAGCTTGTAATTACCCAAAAAGGAGGCGTCATATTTCTAGGCCGGTATAGCACAGACACAGCATGTACGTCCAATGAGAAACCTCTAACGTTTTCGACCTAGGAAAAAGTTAGTGATATGATTATCGAGGGCAAGCCACCGACTTGCTAATGGAGGCTAAGAGTGTAACTAACCATGTGGCTGGTTTCAAGCTCATGCAAAAATGTTGGAACTCGTTGTCCTTCCCATTGAACCTCCAGAACAGCGTGAGGAAATTCACTTCTTCCTTCGCTTCCAAATCCTAGCCCGTCTTCCTCTAGCCCAGTGAGCCAGTTTGTTCCCTGTTGAACTTTTGTCATTTTGATATCCCAATCCAAAAGCGCCCATACTCGGCCCCCCTCCGATGGCTCTGCGAATCTTATCCGCTTCATGAGCAGTTTAACTAATGGTGTAATATTCTTGTGTTTGGCCAACCACTCCTCAAGCTTTTCTACGCCAGTATCCCTCTGTCCATCCATGGTATAACTGATATCGGCTCTAGATGAAATGGATCCTGTGTCGAGCAGTTCTTCAATTTGCTTTCTCTTCATTCTCACTTCCAATTTCTCTTCGTCATGGCCAGCAATCCTATTCAGGATCAGAGCGGATGCGTTGGAAACTACAACCACAGCATCCGAATCTCTGCAACACCACCTAACTTGCCCTGCAGTCCGTGAACATGCTTTGCTAACTTCTGCAACAGTAGCGGAGCTTTGGATATCAGAGAAGCTGTCCAGGTCATCGAGAAGCACAACCCCAATCTCATCGTCTTTCCAAAGAGTCCCAATTGAGTCTTTCCTCGATGGAGATGTTGGGGGGGTATTGTGGATAGGTGATGTTTGCAAAGTAAGATACCTCAATAATAGGACTTGCAACTCGATCAGATGGTCGTAGTGTACCCAAAAGGTCGCCCTTCCCCCACCACTATCTCCCAATGCCGATGTCGCTAGGGCAGTGTCCAAGTAAGCGCGACCCTCCGGAGTAGCAATGGCTTTTTGGGATAAGACGGTTTCAATTGATAGCGCCCGCTCCTGCGGGTCTTCTTGCCCGGTGCCGCGAATCCTTTTTGGCTGGGTCACTATTTGGGGTGGCGGTGGCAGGATAGCAGCAGGGAGGTCAAGGCCATTGCGGATTGCGTTTAATAGGTTCGAAAGCTCTAGCACGTTCTTTTCAAAGTCTACCTTGTAGAAAGCTGTAGGAGATTTCAGGATTGGGAGAAACCGGTTAAGTAAGTGCGATGAGCCAGTCCATTTCTTGTATTTCTTCAAGAGTTTGAGGAACCCGGTGCGTTGAACGTTTACAAAACGTGAAAGGCACTGCACCTCATAGCTCACACTGACCCACACCGTTAGTACGAATCCAATCGTTGGAATTGTCTAAGAAAACAGAAGAATGGATGGATTCACCGTTCGACCTCTTGTTCGATCTTAGTCGAGCGACCTGGCCGTCGGATATGAGGTAGGGCTGTGTCTTCTGTGTCGCGTCTTCGGAGAGCCGCAACTTGTCGTTTGCATCGAACTATAAGGAGGGTCAATACAAAGTTTCCGTCTTGAAATAAGGTATCGAGTGTGCTTGCCTATGCGGCGGTCAACTTCACCAGATTTGCTCTTCACGAACAGGTCAATCTGGGGCACTGTTAGCAATTCGCAACGATTCCCAAAAGCAATGGCTAGTAATACCCTCCCAAGCTGATCTATTAGAATATTGAAGAATTCGTCTTCAAAGTCTGTCTTTGCCTCGGGCGACTTGACAAGTGGCTTTCCAGTGGTATACCGCTTGATCAATTGCTTGATCTCATTGTAGTCAAGGTTATCTGATGACGTACCCACGATGATGTCAGTAAAACTAGCATTCCAGCTGCAGAGTCGGTTGCAATCGTATAGAGAAAGGGAGAGGTACTTACAAGGTAGCCATTCCTGAACGGAACGCTGAGGAAGTGCCTCGCCGAACTTCATGGATTATTGAGGAATGTAGGGTTGGAGGAGCTCTAAATAGTCATAAACCTACGAAGTTGTAGGAATTATTTAATTAGACCCAAACGCAAGGGAAGATAGAGTGAAGGAGACGCGGCTCAGGAAGTTGTAGAAGGGTTTAGGAGGGAGGAGGGGAAGGGTGAACGGAAAAATATATACCAGGACCCCTCGCCTTATCATGTACAGGGAAGAGAAGAGGAAGCGAAGGGCAAGAGCAGGAAAATACTTGTAGGGTATTGGCTAGCACGGGAGCAATTGCGAAATTGGGAGCGGCCGCTGCGCAGGGTCAAGAGCAGGGATCTCACAAAATCTCGGGTGCAACAAGGCGGGTTCCGGCAGGCAGCTGCACCTTACTAGTTTACGCCGGACTGACTCTCAGAAGGGAGATACGGTATCCGCAGTGAAAGAGCAGCTAAACACAATGGGGTGGTGCGGCGCACATAGGATTTTATGTACCCTTCGATTGGGGGGAGGGGGAGGGGGGGGGGGTTCCAACCCACAAGAAGGAGAATGTTGATGGCTGTGAAGAGTAGTGGGGAAGGGGGTTGGGGCGAGAGTATGGTCCTATCTGACGAGTCCTTGAAATTGCGTCGCCAATGAAGATGGATATGGGGGATAACAGGGAGAGGAGAGAGAGAGAGAAGGATTTAAGGTGGTGGAGACGATTATTGTGAGGGAAAAGAGAAACCAAGAGCGAAAAAAATGAAAAATGAAATGAAATGAAAAAAGAGAGAGAAAAAGAGGAAAGAGGAAAGAGAAAGAGAAAAAGAGAAAAAGAAAAGCATGAAAGGGAGCAAGAGATCGAGATGCAAATGTACTTTTAAGGCCAGTTCAAAACCATCGTCAAGTACATTGAAGCAGGATTACGAGCAGAGTTTGTATCGAGCACGGCAACGCCTGTTTCCCCCACCTTTCAGGCCAAGTTCGCATGGGCTTGAGCCATATGAGTTGCCGTAGTCCATCAAGTCATATCACCGGTATGTGTAGCTCTCTCTAGTCATATCGCTTTTTTGGTTTTGGTTTTGGTTTTGTGGCTTTGTTGTTCTGTCTTTTTGCGATTTATCTATTTTGGCTTTACCGGTATTCGACGTTTGGACTGGACCTACCGGTAGAGGGTACCGCTACTGTGCTTGAGCATTGTCTTGGCACAATTAACGAGATGCCCGGGGCGATGATGGGAATAGAACGCTTCCCCCCCCAACTTCTACCAGTAGGGAGGGACTCGAATAAGGCCGTGTGCTGGGTAGTCCGGACTGTCCTCCTCGAGGAAAGGGGCGAAAAAACGGTGCAAAAAAACCTGCTCTCCTAGGCAAACAAAAAAAAAAAAAAGCAACGGGGGCTTACTCGGAGAGGCAACTCTAACGTCCAAGCATAGGTCTGGTTATCCGAGTTTTTATGGCGGCAGACTCGTGGTGTCTGAGTTTCTATTAGCTAAGTTATTATAAGTTATAGTACTGGCTCCCACGTCAAATTCTCCGTAACATTATCCTTGCTAACACCTCCGCTAAACTTTTACTATACATATGATACATCAGGGTACCCATACCACCAGTGAGGATACGGCAAGCCCATTCTCTTGAGCAATCAACACCCTATGGTACATGGAATACCGGTGGAACAGTTTTCCACTAATTTCCCCAAATCGCTACATTAGTACGACCCGAATAGCGCTGCTTGAGTGCTGGGGCTCTGCATCGCAGAGCTGTGCGAACCACCATGCTGCATGGTGCACCACGTAAATTGTCTTTTCTTCTTCTTCCACAGGATACATTCTGTGATAGCCCTTGACGGCGTGATAATGCATCAGAACAGTCGATATTCAATGAGGGACAGCTCTTGATATCAAACTAGGGGAAATATCAGGTTTGAGAATCCTTGAAAAGTTATTCTGCTCAGCCCAATGCCACTCGCGAGCATACCGTATATTTTCCGCACCCAAAACTCCGACATCTTCATCTATCTACCGGCAGTATCTACGGTAATGATAATGGTGTTTGCTCGGCATCAATTCTTTTGGGGAAAGAAAAAAAAAAGTGGTGTGGAGGATGGCAGGCGATAAGGCGACGAGAAAGCGCTGCTGAAATTTGCAGCAAAGCTGCCCCGAGAAACTCCGGGAGAATAGAAGGAAGAACTTCTTGTACAAAATCTGCCATATCGGTATCTCTGCTCAATTGAAGTAAAGAGAAAGCTAAACAAAAGAAGAAAAGGAAATATCTGTCTTGCCATCATAATTATAGCGTGCTGAAGGCAGGGTGGTTGCGGAAAGGATGAGTTGCAGAAAAGATGAGTTGAAAATGAACTTCTGCATCCAAGCCGCTGATTCCTGCATCTTAATGCAGCCATCAGAAAAGAACGGAGCGTGATCCCTGCGGATCATCACACCATCCTAAATCAGTGGAGGGAGAGAGGTATGCTCAAGAATGGTGATAATCCTCGGGCTTAATTATGATGCTTATCGCAATGGCGGAGCGAACCCAGCCCGAGCTGGTATTGGAAGCTTAGATAGGGTCTTTGAATGATTAATTTGCGGCTAAAGACTGGGCAGTCGATAAGAAAAATAATTTACAACACCACAGGAATCTTTGCTACCGATACCGTTTTCGTGCAGCCTAGAAATTGCAGATGTCTATATTCTGCGTCGTGCGTTGTCCGTTTTGCGGGGTTTCGGCATGGGCCTGAGAATGTGCTGAAGTTGAGACGTTTGATAGGGCAGGTTGGGTTTATTTGGCCAACTTTGCTAGAGCAGGTGCAGCATTGAGTTATAGCCTCAGTAATGGAATACGAGCAGCTGAATTATGACAATCTGCCCACATAGGAGGGTGGGTTCGATGTAAGAAAGAGTGGATGGTTTTAAGTTTGGTGGGTTGAAGGTTTGTGCCACTGTGACACAAGACCTCCACTTAAGCTGATGCTCTCGAGGGCCGGGTAACATATACCGCACTGGATGTGACTGTTTTCCACGCTTAGGGCTTACCCGATTTTTCACCCCACTGAACCTCCCACAACTACATTCTATGAACTACGCTCAACAACACCGCCAACGGCAGCCTACAACAATCGCCATCACGACCTTTTCAGCCATCAACACACTCGACAAAGTTCAAGATGGGAAAGTTAGTATTCAAAATCCGTCCAATTTGATGTTTATTCGCCCGGAGCTCTTACTGACCACTTTGTCTCTCTTTCTCTTTTTCTCAATTCTAGAGGAAAACCAAGAGGGCTCAACGCCGCCCGCAAGCTTCGCACCCACCGACGTGACAACCGCTGGGCTGATCAGTCATTCAAGAAGAGGCTCCTCGGAACCGCCTTCAAGTCTTCTCCCTTTGGTGGTTCTTCTCACGCTAAGGGAATCGTCCTCGAAAAAGTTGGCGTCGAGGCCAAACAGCCAAACTCCGCTATCCGAAAATGTGTGAGAGTTCAACTTATCAAGAACAGCAAGAAAGTGACTGCGTTCGGTACGTTTGAGCTGTTCTCTATTTTCCTCCAGAGCGCGATGTTTGGGTTGTTGGGTTTGGTTGGGTGTAGGGTCGGGAGGAGGATAGATGGACAGAGACTTATTTGCGATTGGCTAATGGTTTTCTTATGGGATAGTCCCTAACGATGGTTGCTTGAACTTTGTCGACGAGAATGACGAGGTTCTCCTCGCTGGATTCGGCCGCAAGGGCAAGGCCAAGGGAGATATTCCTGGCGTCCGATTCAAGGTTGTCAAGGTTTCTGGTGTCGGTCTATCTGCGTAAGAGATCCAGTTCGCACAAAAATGCCAATAATAATAAGCTAACGGAACCGTGTAGCCTATGGAAAGAGAAGAAGGAGAAGCCTCGCAGTTAAACGGGTTTTCTTGGGGCTCGGGTTTCCTTGTTTTCATCTTTCGCATTATGGGTAGCAAAAACTTGGGATGATATGGGGGTACTTTGATTCATTTGGCGGACAACCTGCGACCTAATGTGGCCATGGTGTAAAAAATTCCAATATAATGTGATGATAAGTGACGGAAGTCTACCTCAGGTTAAGGAAAAAAGGCTTTCTGGTCTTTGTTTTCCTTTTAGTGGTTGGCCGCTTCGAATTGGGTTATCACGAGCTTGATAGAATGCAACACTCTTGATATCAAAACCTACTATGCATCCAACTGAATGTGACATGAGACCGAACAATGTTCGCCTGAAAAAGGTCATCATCGAATCCTGGTTGGTGCATTGATGTTAAAATCCGGCAGGCTCAGAGGCCCCATCCAATTCACCCGTGCCACAAAAGAAAAGTGAGGAGATCTACTCCATGCAAGAGAGAGGGAAGGAACGATGAAAACTCCATCCCAATTACCTAGTCTATCGGATATCGTACATTTTATATATACACCCCCACCACTCCGCCCCGGACCACACCACACCACACCACACCTAATCCTCCCCATTGACTCTCTTCCAATTCTCCAAATAAACCTTCCCGTCCAGCGGACTACTTCCCGGAAACTCCCCACGCGTAGGCTCCATCTTTCTCGTAACAAACGGCGTCAACTAACCACACCCCACACCCCCCTCAAAAAGTCAGTCCCGACTCAGTCTATCCACCCAGAGGGAATAAAGGGAGGAAGGGATCAAGGAGGGAAGGGAAGAACAAACTTGAAAACCCGTCAAGTCAGGAACGACATAAGTCCTGACCTTATCCCAGTCGATAATGTACTGTCCGTGCTTAGTGTGTCGACCCATTGCCCCCGAGCCCGTGCCCTTATAGTAGCCGCCGTTGACTTGCTTCGTGGTCAGCTGGAGACGACGGATTGCGCGGTGAAGGAGGTTTGTTGGTTGCATTCTTTTTTTGATCTGTCTCCCCCCCCCCTTGTATGGTGAGGTTGGGATTTAGGTAGAGGGATATGGTGGATCGGAAGATTCGATTCGATTTGATCTGGTCCGATTTGTTTCGGGGGTCGTCGCGAAGTGTAATTTTTTGTGTGCGGAGGCAGGCATGATATAATACAGTAGCGGTGTGGTTGGTGGTTAGTTTATAGTTGTAGGGGTTACCCGGCATTATGGCGGGTGGTGGGGTAGTGTGTGTGTGTGTGTGGATGACATCCCTCGGCATCTTTAGAGGGTGAAGAGAAGTGCATTTGTGGTACCGTATCATAAAGTCATTTCTACCCCTTCTTTCGAATCGTGGATTGGACAGCCGTGGTTGGTAACCAACATGGAATCCAAGCCGCCTCTCCATCTCCACTTTCCGGCATGCAAGGCCTGGGGCCTCGTGTTTTCATTTGGAGTGTTTTTGTTCGTAACGGAGCCACGGGTCTGAGGTAAACTGATCCCCTCCATAATATTATTATAAGTATGGTATCCCTTCGGCCGCTGAGACATGCTGCACTAGGCAGGGATGTCGAAGCCACTCCAAATACGTCTCACACTAACTACATCGGGTTTTCTAACTGCCTGGAATCGCACCACCGCAATACTCGTATCTGTGTTTAACTTGGCAGCTTCTAATAGGGAAAATTGCTGCGCTACTGGGCACCCCTGCTTAGTGCAGCATGTCTCAGCGGCGGAAGGGATAATATGTCACCACGGCATTGAATAGTACTCGAGTACAGTACGAGCCTGGCGACAAAAGAAATGGACCCTCACGGGGTTTTTTATACAAAATGCGCAAGTTTAGCCACCCACAATCAGGGTCGACAACAAATTTTATTCTTTAAAAAAGAATTAAAAAAATGGGAGGGAACCACAGAGAATTTAACATAAAATTAACAATTTTTTTCACACTGTTAAGTGCTAGCAAGTAGAGCCAGCCAGTGTGCTTGCAAGGTAGAAATCCAATACAAATTGACTGTCTTGGCAGTGTTTTTGGGCTGTTATCTTAGAACCTTGGCATTCAGAATTCCTGGCATGTTTTTTGTAACCTGATGTTCAAGTATATGAATCTCCATGTTAGACTGTACTATCATATCTAAAAAAATACCTGGTTTTTTCAAATGTTATGATAGCAAGTAGGCACCTTTTAAAAATGACCATTTCTGTGTGGGAAACCCGCTGGGTCCATTTCTTTTGTCACCAAAATCGTACAGCACTCGAGTGCAGTACACCCCCATTCGCAAAGTCCTCGCGGAAAGACAGGTACTGTGGCAAAAGTTTTGGTGGCAAAAAAAAGGTACCAGGACAACTTTTACAGTTCAGATTATGCGCAAAATATTGTACCAGTACCTTCGTTGCCGCCAAAACACTGCCACAGTACGGCCTCGTTCGCAAAGTTCTCGCTGATCGGTAGGTATCTTAGCAAAAGTCTGGGGACAACTCATGTACCAGTACAAGAATTTGCACTTTAGCTTTTCTGCAGACACTTGTACCAGTACATTTGTTACTGCCAATATTTTTCCCAGGTACCTCTTGATCCGCGAGAACTTTGCGAACGAGGCTGTACCTGTCTTTCCGCGAAGACTTTGCGAATGGGTGTGGTATGATACAAGTACCACCTTCCCATCTATCATACCAAGGTATCATACTTGGGCAACTATCACCGAAGCTCTTTCTTACATCATAACAAATTCCACAACCTCTCTCGACATCTCCTCCAGGGTTGAATTAAAGCGCTACCGGCCTATTTACCACAGACCAAAATTTGTGCAGAGTAGGAATGGAGGCGGTGAGGTTAAAAGCAGTCCTGACAAGCCCAGCGTTACATGTTTTAACCCCAAATTATATAATAACATTATATCATATAATAATGTTAATAATAATATAGTATTATAATACTATTATCATAATAATAACAATTATCTTTTTTTTGAACCCTACCAGTACCCTTATTATATCATACCAAGCACGAATATTCGGGGAAAGAGAAGAAGGGGAAAAAAGGCCTTTTGCTATCATTATTTAGGCCGTATTCGGCAGTTACAATAAAAATAAATGCCAATCTTTTTTTGAAAACAGTATACCTCTGGATACCCAAAGCTGGACGACTCCAAAGAAGGATTTAGTACAATAGTCAGGTATCATAGCAGATACTCTTCCACTAATCCCATGCAAAGGAAACCACAGCAGAAGGCTCACAGGTCGCAAAGTAAGAGAGGCTATGAGGTTGCAAGATATTTCCGCTGCTGTCCTGCAATATTTCGCAACATCACAGTTTTCCTTCCTTGGCCAGTGGCCCTGATGCCCCCCTTTTGCTCTTTAGAGTGAGCGGGCGTAGGAGCATCTGCTACCTGACTATAATACCGAATATTTCTTTGGGGTTGGCTAGCTTTGGGTATCTAGAGATATGCTGTTTTCAAAAGTACTGTAATTTACTTTTATTGTACCTGCCGGACAGACCGCTTATTTTATTTCTATTATGACATCTTTATTTCTGTTTAGGCTCTATTTGACGCGCCACGATGTATTCATAAACAAAAAACTTTTCTCGCTGGTCCAATTTTCGCTGGGGCCAGAATCCCGTTGACAAAGAGCATAAAACAGGGAAAAGGGAAGCTATGTGCACATAGTATCATACCCGCCTTGCTAATAGTTGGAATGAAGACGAAATATCTAGTACATGGGAGGCCTGCAGGTTGAGCTATAACGTTGTAGCATTCTTATGACGTGCCAAACAGTACTCGCGAGTTTGACCTCCAACCAGCTCCATCTCATCCTATCACTCGCATCCCCACTCATTCCGAACGACCACCTCCAACTTCTTGTGGGGGGTCTCATGTCATAATAGAAGACGGGGCTCACCGAAGACCCCGAAACATATGATATAATTTCCTTCCACGAACTCTCCATCTTGCTGGCCATCGAAACATAGTCAACATCTCGGGCAGGAGACGGCAAAACTCGAAGCCAAACCTCAACCTCCTTGTAGGAACCTGTGATCCCGCATGCTGCCTGGCGTTAGTGGCCATGCACCTCCAATCAGACCGCTCTTCTATCTCCATTCCACTCAACCCCAACGGCAGCTATTTGTATTTTGGGGATTGGAACAAGCCACCAAAGGGACCCGCCGGTTCTTGCAAACTTGCTCTCCGTCAGGGGCCAGGCTACATAGTCATCCCGAGGTGGGCGAAAACAGGTATCATTTCCCCTATGAGAGAGAGAGAGAGAGAGAGGATATGATAACTCGGTCGGTTTTGTGGCCGGGGAGTGCCTGTGTATTAATTTGTTCATAAAGACTATATAATAGTGCAGGGCGGAAGGACAATATGCATCATATAATATCACTCGGTATTCATACATTGGGCATCCAAATCAGGCAAAAAATCACGCAAAAAGTGCATGTTCTCCAGATTACTGTATTGAGGATCCTAGGTCGCTAGCTGTAGGTTTCGGGGGAAGGGCAAGGGGTCGGCGTTGGGGTCGGTGGGGTCGCAGGGCTGGTGGGTAACGATGGACATATATATTATGATAGCTGCAAGGTATGATATGTTTTAGAGAGGGCACATACATGATCCCCGCCCTGGTATGATAGAGACCCCACATAGGTTTAAATTCAGAACTAAATCCATCACAAAGCTAATCACATGGGAGCTAGGAAGAGAGAGAAATTTTAATTAAAGTACAAACATGAAGCCGTCGCGAGGCTAGTGAGACAGGAATTAATCGTGCAGTCCATTTTACCGCTTTGAAGCGGCGCGTCTATGTATGAAAGAAGACAAACTCCAACCCCGCTATTCTGTTTTTTCCAGCTAGGCAGGCCAAAAACCTTTACTGTCTGTAAAAAAGCTACTCGAATCTATGAAACAGCTCCCGCCTCGTAAAGCTACATCCCACCAACCGGACCGTGCATTCCGGGGCCGCCTGACCCTCCGAATGGCCCTGGTCGAAAGTTTATGGGTGCAGCTGAACCCGCGACAGAATTTCCGCCCCAATGTTGTGACTGTTGATGGTTTTGGTACGGCATCCCTCCAAAGGGTGGAGTTGGCCTATCGAGTATAGGGAGAGCGGACTGCGACCTCGTGGTCATCGGGATTCCTCCGTTGATTTGAGGAGTGCTCCAGCCATTCCCAGACATAAGGGGCTGCTGCTGTGGTACATGGAACCCCCGATTACCCAATGCTTGGCTACCAACCGCGTAGTTGGATGGACTGGCATAGGGGTGCCGGTTAGCGGTGGCAGGCATAGGAGCAGCCATAGGGGGGGCTGAATGTAGACTGTGGAGAGGGGGCTGAACGCCAAAACGTTGACTGGTGAAATTGGTAGGCATCATTGAAGGATTCTGCTGGGGATTCCCGTTGTGAAAGTTTGCACCTTGCTCTGGATAATATCCATTGCGCGGTTGCTGTTGGGGAAACATGTTTGGCCCGACATGACCTTGGTTAGGGGCAGGAAAAGGCCTATCTGCTTGTGGCGGGAAAGGGCGATTTGCGAGAGTTGGCATGAATGATTGTGGCTGAGGTTGCTGTGGAGGCGTGAAGCTAACTAGAGGGGGTGCAAAAGGGGGGGGGTTGAAGTTTGTAGTGCTTGGATTGAAGCGTGAGCTCCCAGAAGTGTGAGCACCACCTTGGCCTTGAAGTCTGGAGTCCTCGTATTGGGGAAAGTAGTATGGGTTAACGGGAGGTGCTGGGGTTGGCACAGCATAAAACTGAGATCGCCCATGAAATTCGTCCGGCTTTTCTTGCTTTCTTGCCTTCTCGCTGGATTTAGAGGGTGCTGGTGTTTCAGGTGGAGACTCAACAAAATCTTTAAATATGCGAGCTCGAGCTTCCTGGTAAGCCTGCTCCCTTTCCTCCCGAGTGGTTGCTCTTGCTGAGCCATCGCCGGAAGAACTTTCCGATGTTGTCTTCCTGGGGAAACTACCGTTTTGTTGCTCGGGCGGGGTATCTGATCCTCGGTTCGACGTAGACCTTTGCATTATCTTGAAATTGGATTTCGTCCCATTGGCCGCTGAGGGACCGAGAATTGCATTCGGAAGACGCCTGTCTGAAAGCCGCACTGGCGGTCTGCGCACATGGGTTAGCACCAACCCCCCAGTGGGACGGTGGTTTATACTCACATTCTGGCAAACTGACCCCTGTAGAGGCGAACAGATGTGCCACTAGTGTCTGCGACATGAGTGAGTCTGTAGTATTCAGCCATTTTGTGGGTGAGTAGCCGGTGATAAGCATTGATAGGTGGCATGTCGAAAACATCGGAGCTAGAAAATCTTAGAATGGGATTGAAAAAAAAAAAAAGAGGAGAAGAGACAGGTCTTAAGCACCTGTTTTTCTCGATGAAATCGATAACATCCTGCTCCAGTTTGATAACGAACAAACGATCCCTCTGATTTTCGAGGGCGTCCAATAGGCGCTGGTCAGGTTCGTCTATCAACATTTCGACACCCGCGTGCGTCGAGGGGGGAGGGGGAATCGAAGCTGATTTTTGTGAAGATACCACAATCACAGGCGAGGCTTCAGCTCCATCCGAGCCGACTGGTCGCTTGAGCACATCGTATCCGTCACTAGGTCCCAGATGGCTAGGCAGAGCTGAGGTATCTTCTGTATGAGAAGTGGATCCCCGGAGCTTAAACTGGACTTAGCAATTGGATCATTCATAATTTTGGTTTTTAGAGTATGGGGAAGCAGGAAGAAGTAAGGGTTGTTGTCCCAGTTATCGAACTCACCGAGGTGTTTGGAGCATCGCCGTTGGAGAACATTAATGTGACTGGTGGAGCATCCGCAGCGCATTGGGACGAACTGTCTCCATCGGAGAGGAGGCTGTTTTTCTCGAGCTTGAGACCGCTAAGGGATTCTTGGAGTCGAGGAACATCATCCGTACTCGAGAGAGATGTTTTGGCAACCTGAGCCAAAGCTTGAGGAGTGGAATCCTCAAGGTCCGAGAGTTGGGTAGAAGAGGAGGAGGAAGAAGAGGAAGAGGAAGAAGCAATTACACCGACGGTATTTGATGGTATTGAGATATCGGCGCAAGCCTGGGTAGCAGGTATGGAAGAATCCACATTGGATCCTTGCGCATCCTGGAGCTGTAAAAACATAGTTGGTGAGCATGGAAGTAGAGAGAGGGAAGGAGTGGCAGCGCATATGTATGATACCTTGGAGTCGACCATAGAATAATTTTGTGGTTGAACAGGTTGAACAGGAGCTAGGGTAGAAGCAGAAGAGGAAGGACTAGACATCTCCACAAGCCAAAGTACAAGAGAGGAAGAAAGACAACGGGATCAAGGACGCTCAAAAGGAAGTGATTGGAGACTGCGAGGCTCCCGAGACATGCTCCAACGGACAAGCTGACATTTGCGTATGCGAAGTTGTAGCAGTCGGCGGGGTTGTTGTGGGGGGGGGGGGAGGGCCTTTAAATATTGCGGTTGCAAGACAGTGGGTGAGGGCTCTTCTTCCTCTGTCTCCCCTTTACTTTTTTCCCGGGTTAACGGTGGGGCAGGGCAAAGGGCAGAGGGGGGGGTTTGGGTGATGGAGGTGGTAGGAGGAGAGTACCGTTGTTGAGCGAGAGAGAGAGGAGAGGGTAGAGGGAAGGGGAGGGAAATGGAGAGAAGAGAGGAAGAGTATTGGGGGGGGGGGGAGGGCAGCGGCAAAGTTACAAGTTACAGTAGCGAAGAATCGCGAGCCGATCCAAAGGGTGCTGCCTGGCCTGGTCAGAATTGGCGAATGGATAGGAAATTCCTTGGCAGAGGCTTCTCACTCAGGAAAACTTGGTGCTTATGTTTATGTCAGCAAAGTTTCTCAGGTTCCTTTCTTTTCCCCTTTCCGCTTCCTTCCTTCCTTCCTTCCTTCCTTTTTTTCCTTTTTTTTTTTTCCGAGCAAAGGTCTTGATGCTGCATGAGGTAGAATTGGTAACATTCCTAGAAACGCCGGTCCACAGTAATGAAAATTCCAAAAAACTGCCTCGCTGATGGTGAGAGAATGCGTGAATTTCAATTTTCAAATTCCTTTTTGGTTGGGGCGAATACAAACAATTCTTACTATCATACTTGTATAATAATATTGTATTCGTAAATTTATTTGAATCAGTATTTTACGGTTGTCTATGACCTTTGGACCAACAGTCTTGCACTCGTATCACAGCGTTCTGGCTGTTCTATGATCCGATGCTGGTATACCCACTGCGCTTGTACGGTACGGTACCTACGCCCACATCCAGACATGAACCCCATTCTCCCCGGCACTGTTCTCTACGTACCTTCAGTACTGGTATCATACCCGTACTGTATCGTAGTTGAACTTGCCACACACCTCACCTCCGTGCTGGGTATTGTCTAGTACGGCACGGCAACCTGCCCTACACTTGCCCGCGCACACGCCACACACATACCATACCATACGCAAGTAACGCAACCCAAACCACCTTTTGTCTTTTAACCTTTCTACTCCATGATTCACCCTTCAATATCCACGACCAAACGTCTAAATTCATTTTGTCCATAGCCTAGATTCTTTTGTGCTTTCTTTCCCCTTTCCTCATCAACACCACTGACATCTCCCACAACAACCGCTTCCGTCATCAATGAACCGTTACAGAGGTCCATTCTCATCATCGGCTGCCTCTTCTAAAGCGACCCCTACTACACGCTGTCAGAAATGCCTTAAACTGGGTTCGCACATCCTTCTTTCACCTCTTTCGGTATTTAACCTGTTGCTTACCCGCATGCGTCCTCAGGTCACTACAGCTATGAGTGCAAAGCGACTATATCGGAAAGACCGTACACCTCGCGGCCCTCACGTACCCAGCAGTTTCTAAACCCTCGTCTCCGCCAGGAGCTCACTGAAGCTACACCTCCCTCCGATGTTGTGGTTAATAAAAAGAAGGGCACCGCCGACGAGATTCTAATGAAGAATAAGAACGAAAGGGACAGTGCGCGTCCCCCAGAAGTTCGCGGGCGTAAGAGGAGACGCAATAGGTACGCCACACCTCTGACTCTGTTGATCGTAGATTCTCAACCCCTAACCTGATAAATAAAGCACTTCGCCTTCACCGGTTCAATCGCGTCCCCGCTCCATCTCCACAGGCTCCTCTTCAACATATTCCAGCATATCATCCGGGCGCTCGCTAACACCTCCGGTGTACTCGCAAGAGAATTCCATAGCTCGTCACAATTCTTCTAGGAGACAGAGTAACAGCCATGCTCGTGATGACCATGACCGATCTGTTCGCAGAAAGTATCGTGATTCTCCCAGCCCCAGGAGAAGGGGTCGCAGGTTGAGTCCTACCGATTCCCCACGGAGGACAAGAAGCCGAACTCCAAGACCAACACACCGGCGCTCAATTACACCCCAGGTTTACAATGACCGGAAAGAATCACCACCGAGGAGCCGCCAGGTGGACGAAAACCGTCCTACCAGAACCAGTCCTGATAGAAAACGGAGTCTCAGCCCCTTCACTAGACGAAAACTTCTTACTGAGCAGATGCAGAGGGTTCCTAAATAGCTACTTATATCCTTGAGCGAGGAGGGGTTTGAAAGCGGAGAATCTCGTCCCATAAACACATTTCGTATCATTACTGGCATTATAATACTTTTTTCTCTTCTTTTTTTGCGGAAAAGGGAGTAGGGGGGTTCTTGAGGAGGGAGAGAGGAAAAACAAAGAGACAGCAACAATTTTACAATAGTCTAGAGGTCCTATTTATCGCCAGTATCCCATTGAGTTATATTGTACATTATTAATCTGTGGTGTCCTTTTCAACCAAGGGGCTTGTACTATTTGCACATATGCCATGAGCTAGTAAAAAGAAACTATTCCCCCTATGCAACCCATTTCTTCGTTGCATCATGGAGAATCCGCCTCATCCCCGTCGGCATCCTCAGCATCGGTGTCTCTCTCCCTTTCTCTCTCCTTCTCTCTTTCCTGTACTATGGAAGCTACATTTCCTTCAACATCCTCCGTCTCACCCCCCCCTTTCCCTTTACCCTGGCCAATTCTCCTCTGTCGTGCTTCTTCTATCCGAGCTCGAATAATTTTCGCAATAGCAATATCTGTCTTCTGATTCAACTTCTCGAGCTTTTTATCCGCGTCCCTCTTCAAATCCCAATTTGGTTTCTTAGGCTGAAGATTGAACAAATCGATTGGCTTGTCGTTCTTTTCGTCCTCTATTTGCAAAGCCTTCGTAGTCTCGACGATCTTCTTCGCTGCATCCTCCAAGGTCTCCTGCCCCTCATTGGGTGCCGACACAAAGCCCATTTTTGGCGCCCGTGACTCGATGTCATAATTCCGGCCCGAGAGATGAACGTTCGTACCCTTTTCCGGGTTTTCCGAATCGCCCGCTGTCACTGTGACTTCTTGTGATGGCGAGGGATCTGTCAAGGGTTGTTTACGCTTGAGAGACTTTAGCTGTGCGAGGCGTTCTTTGCGAGCGGCGGACTGGGCGTCGAGGGAAGCTATTGATGACATGACGGTGATAAGAAAAATAGGAAAGCACCGAATTATTTAACCTTTTTCTCGGGGTTGGATAGGAGGTGGTAAAGGGGGGCTTTTTTTCTCTCCTTTCCTTCGGAGGTGCTGGGTGTAGTATGAGTTTGCAGGCAAATGGGTACGGTATGGTGTTGAGTCTCGGTTGTCTCTTGGGGGGGGGCGTGTGAGGCTATTGGAAGCCGGGTAACCTTAAGCCGGGTATGATGCCGGTATTTTACTGCAACGTTGTGAGCGGCTTACCACCCATGGGAGATCATGCTGTAGCAGCTGCGATAGGTAGACTACAATATGTACGGCACAGCACCGCAAGACATTGCAACCAGGCCGGCATGATACCAGCATACCCACCGGCGGACCTGATCGAAGCACGATACAGATATCACAGCCTTAAAGTCCATGCTGCTGGATAGTCGAATAAGGTAGTCAGGGGCAATCGAGCTGTATAACTGCACGCTGGTATATTTTAGTCTACTGCCTCCCGTCACTGTTCAGCTACTCAGCTGGAATCGACCTTCGGGATGGAGGGATGGGGGGTGGGGGGTGGACGATAGTGCCTGCTTACTAAGTAACCGGCTCATGGTCCAGATTACTATTGTGACATGGCTGTTGGCTCTAAACCATCGCCAACAAATTCTATATTCCCAGGGTTCGCTGGAGGGAAACACTCTGCTATCGTAGTTTCCCGGGCTGGTCGACTGGAGCGCGCCGTGCGGTAAGGGTCCGGTTATCGGCACAACTACGATACCTCCAGCTTCTTGGCACTCCACATTCAAAGCCTCTGAAGGAAGGGGAAAACAAGGGCCCAGCATCTCGGTCCAAAAATCTATCGTTCGCACCCCCGATGGTTCCTTAACGAGATCACCCTCAAATGTCACAGTGCTTCCCTTGCCGCATTTCTTCGCACAACAGAAAGCCCATACGAATCCCTTCATTTCTTGCACCGGCCGTGCCAATTGACTGGAATACAATCGGTGTCTCCAGACGACATTTCTCATTTCGAGGTAAGCAAGATCCTCACTGATTATTAACGCTTAGTTCGGATTATTAAGAATTACATTTGCTAACTCGCGGCCCCTAGAATCCGCCACCTTTGTTCCCCCCTCTGGCCGAGCGTACTGCCTTTTGAGGGTGAATACACGGAAACAGCATCGGCCACGGATCGATACTGGGTCAGGCCTGCGAGGATTTGGCATTGGGCTGTTTAGGCGGAACAGCTCAGAGACGGAGAAACTGAAGGAATCAAAGTCTTGGAGCAGCGGGCAGGCGGACCTAAGGCTTCGATGGCGTCTTATGTCTTCGATATCCCGTCTTTTCCACAACCACAACCAGGAGCAATCACGCAAGTTTCTGAGACTTGTTGCCGCCGAGGGGAGGGATGTAGAGGCGATAGAAAGAGTGTGGAGAAAGCTGCCTGATGGTGATGAACTCGAGTTTGTCAGCAGCGTTGGGACCTTCCTGGGGGAACACTCGTACTGGAACATGTTGAATAGATTTATGCAGTGGTATTGCACGGGGACCCGTCCGCCCGGAAATTCACTTGAGATCTGTGATTACTTCAATGCCATTGTTGCGGCCAAAATACCGACAGGGAGGGCAGTGGAGGACATAAAGGTATCGCAGGATGAGCGCCAGAGGAGGGCAGACAAGCTTATCGCTATGCTACGCCGCATACTTTGCGGGAATAATTTTAAAGGCCGGTCTTATATTGCGCAACCAGTCCTGCACAAGCTCATCCTCAATGCCTCCCTGGATGTTCTCGCGGGGCTTTATGGAGAGCTGCGGAAAGCGAAGCACCAAGTAGGCAGATACACGACTCTGCACTTTGTCAGTCGCTTATCGGATCTGCGAACCTGGGATGAGGCCTTTTCGATTCTGAAGACCTTTGAGCTCGGCCAGGGATTGGATCTGATGGTCGAAAAATCCTGGCATGTCTTCCTAAAAATGTTCTACCAGGCAACATATATTGGGCAAGAAGAGTCCAACGCGGTCATCCGGAAGATGCTAGCATGCAATATCGCCCCTACCACCGAGACGTACAATATCTTAATGAGCAAGGCTGTCCGCGAAGGCAATGAAGATACAATGAAGGAAGCGTTCCAGGAGATGCTCCAGGCTGGTCTTAGTCCTACCATGGTCACATATGGGATATTACACAAGCATTACAAGCAGGTCGGGAAACGGGAGGAGCAGATTATGGTCATCCGAGACGCACTGATGTTGGATAAGAGGCTGAACGTGATATTGGCCTCTGACATCCTGCACGCCAAGGTTCTTGCCAGCGTTTCCTACGCGGAGGTCTACACGCAGTTTACTAGGTTGTTTAGGCCAGGCGCATTATCGGCGCTGGGCCTTACCTCGGCGGCGGGGTACCCGACGCTAGAAAAATTGGAGCCAAATCACTACACAATATCCATCATGATGTATGCCTTCTGTCGGGAGGATAGGGGCCTGCGGGTAGCATGGAGGATGTACCGCGAGTACCAGAGAGTTTTGAGAGAGGTTGCCAATCCTCATAGAGCGGTGCTCGTTAAAGCTGGCAGCTTCATTCCGAATTCCTTCATGATGGCGTTCGGAACCCATCAAGTGGGGCTACACTATGCTGCTACTGTAATGGAGGAGATGCTGCAAGAGCGGTCTCCGGTCAAGCCTGGTGTAGTCTCGTGGTCGATACTGCTCCAGATCTTGGTGAAGCGGGGAGATATGGCAGAGGCAGAGCAGGTCATTGACCTGATGACATCGAAGGGGGCGCAGCCAAACGCGGTCACCTGGACCACCTTGCTGAATGGATACCTGACCAAGCATAATCTCTACATGACGGGCCAGATTATCGCGCGGATGTCACAGCTGCGTTTACAGCCGGACCAGGCCACGATCGATAAGCTTACAGCGTACCTGAGTTCCCAAGAGCTGCTTGGTGGGATAAGGTCCATCGAGAAGCCACAAGAGACATAGCATGAGGGGGGAGGGGGTGGATTAGATTTGTAAATTTGTAGATTTGTAGATTTCTTTCTTTTTGGATTGCATCGGACATACACTTTGTGAAGCGACTGCTCCTGCAGACTAGCTTTTCCCTCTCCTATGCTTTCCTCACTTACTCACACTCCCTTTTACTTGTACATCCATTCTCCCGTCTACAAGTGCCGTAATACTAGACTATCATACAGCACTCGCAGTGCAGACCTAGACCAATTACACCACACACCTACTACCGGTATGCAGTACAAACAGGCCATCACATCCCAAGAACTACCACAGTGCCACTACTGAGCCAGCCGCCGAATACACCTCCCCCTAACCCCCTCCAACTCCCTCCTCTCACTAACATGCAACAGCCCCTCTGCAGCCTTCAACCCTCTCTCCGCGAGTCCCAGTGCAGTTTCATACTCCCTAGCATAATACCTCTCCTCCGCCGCAGCTTTAATCTCCAACGCTGACTCTTTACTCTCGGGTGCTGGTCCGTCAATTCGGTAATCTAGTCTTCGCGCTGCCTTGTACTCCCCCGTTAGTCCACCGACCGCCCACCTATCCGTAGTCATTGTTGGAAGAGAGGAGAGTACTTGTTTGGTCTGGCAAACGGGTTTCCAGGAGCTCTTTTGTTCCCGGAATGAGGATTCGGTTTGGTGTAGTTTTGCCTGGCGGGCGGATTTAGCGGAGGAGGGTTCGTCGTCGTCGGAGAGGGTGAGGTTTGGGAGGTCATCCATTCTTTGAAACCGTTTGGGGTGGCACGGCAGGTAGTGGGATGGTGCGGGGATTTTCGGAGATTGGGGGGCTACAATTGGGTGAGATAGAGTGCTGAGGCTCTGATGGAGAATGGGGGACTCGAGTGCTGTTGGTGGAGGGGTTGCCGTATCATACCGGCGCTGTACCAGTACAGTATTGTATCATGGACTATAGTAGAAGTGTTCGAGAGTTTTCTTCGGTTGAGAGCTCGGGCTTGGTCGTTGTTTGATCCATGGTGAACCGAGCCTGTTCGGGGTTCTGGCTCCGCCATGGGACTGCGTTTACTCTTATCGTGTAGTACTGACTGGCATCTCCAATCTTAATTCATAGGGCAAGATGTGACGGGGCCACTCGTGCAAGCACCGTGTTCATCTGGCACCAGGAAAGTGTGGTATGGTGGTTATAATAACTCGTTTGGCCAATTCACGATGGATGGAGATAGTTCTTCAGAACAATACTCGAGCACACTACAGGTCAATGGGTAGCGTTGTTGGCACAACCCTCCAAATCGATGTGCCCGGCACGGCACAATGTTGTGCCCAGGCAATATATGTACCAATAAAATGACTTTGTAAGAAGAAAAAAAGGAGAAACTCTCTACAAGCCCAATTTACATTGAATATCCCCCATTTGCATCCTTGTAAGTTCTCACTGGGCTGAAGAACTCCAATATTTGCTTCCTCAATTGCACAAACTGGTCTACGACAATAGAATTGTTCAAGGTTGTGCCATCGGCCAATCTCACCACACTCTGGCACATCGTTGTGCCGTGCCGGGCACATTGGCATGGCACAAGGCACTTCAAGTGCCAACAACGCTAGGCATAGTATGAGATACTAGTTCCACAAAGCCAATCACCTAGACCCCGAGACAAGACAACACAATCATTCAACCTCGGGTACAACGCTCAGCACCCAGCAAAGCCACCACTCCACAACAACGATCTTATCCCTTTCCAACCACCCCGACGACTGAAACATTCTAAATCCCCTTACTTGTCAAAAAGACAAGAAGCTCCCTTAAAAATACTATCTCCATTATTCATCCTGATTAGCATTGTAGCCATCTCGCTGTGCAGAACACTCCATTACTCCCTCGCCATGCGCATTCCGTAACCCGAGTCTTTGTCTTGGCTGATCCATCGCAAAGCTTCTTTCATGACGGTGAGGGTTCCGTATTTTTGTGCAAGCTACGATTCCTATGCCCTGAGCGAAGCAAAGGGTATGGTATGTGTAGCTTCTGAGCACCGGCAGTAAAGGTTTCCAAAACCACGAGGAAGAAACACAAGCTCAAAGAAGGCGAGGGTATCATATCATATGCATATTAGCTTGCTAACCCGCGCTGCCATTGTGCTCAAAAAAGTAAGCGCGGGCAAAAATAAAATAAAAAAAGAGCTCCAGCCCACCCAAAACGGTTTCTCCTAGAGTCGGGATTCGAGAGATTTGTGTCACTGAGCTAATTTATAGGCGTCAGGAAATTCTGCCAGATACCCCGGGGGCTGATAGATATAAGGCAGTCACTACTACATTCCTGGGCGGGCAAGTGAGGGAAGGAGGCCCTACAGTGTTTGCAAATAATAACTATTCACATCTGATCCTTCCTTTTTTATATATTTTTTATGAGAACCTGGTTTGCCCGGCGACCGATGGTGAAAGTGCGGTTTAATGGTGGGTGGCCTAGCTGCCGCCTTCTCAGAAGGTGTGCCTATGATAGAATTCGGAGCCCGCGGTTTCTGTTATAAGCCAGAGGAAGAAAAACAATTCTTCTCCTTTCTCTGCTACTCCGCCATCACGAACCCCACCCCTAAGTGTATGGCCAAGAGCCGGACTCGGCTCTGCCACCCGGCAGCAGGATTGGACCCCTACGCCCCCATTAAGAAATTCTATCTTCAATCTCCCAGTCCCCATATTGCAGGACCCTCTGCTTTTTTCCTGCCCTTCATGATGGATCCTTCAACAACAGTCTCTTGTGAGGAGAGAATTGCACTCCCGGACCTCCCCCAATTCCACGGGAGTCGATTTGTCCCTTGATATCGTAACTGCGGCATCTAGGCATCCCACGTGTCTAAATGTGGGAACAAACATTGATCCCACTGGCAGGCAGATTCCGACCTTTTCACCCGGGGTCAAATGTTATGTGATAGTACCATTACTACGACTAAAAACCGGACGCACTATAGCATTTGATTCATCCTCGGGAGAAGAGTGACTACAAACGTTGATCACTGACAGTTAGCAACGAAATCCCTTCCCGGGAAAAGTCACATTCTCACATCCGGGATATCAGCCATGGGAAAGGGTTGGGTGCATGGCTATGGGCAAGACAGGGTTCGGAGGTGAAGGGCTGCTGGTTACAGATGTATGGCTAAAAGCTGTCAGACGCCCCTCAGATTGCTAAGTCTATTGCAAATTATAGCCTCGTTCAGGGCATTGCGTCCTACTTCAAGTGGTGCCTCACAAGTCATCTAGTATATTCCAACCTTGTGAGAACAGTTTGAAAAGCATATCAGGCCCGTTGCGCCGTGTAATACCTCCAGTTGCAAGGTTAGAGGGTTACCGGGAAAATAATTTCTGAAGACCCCCTATCCAATTCCTGTTCATGTTGAGGTTCTTTGTTTTTTATCCTTCGCAATATACTACTTTACAGTAAGATTCGCAGATCGAAAGAACAAATTTGTACCCATCTATATTAGATCTGAACCACACTGGAACTGATTCCCTCCTCTGCAAGTAGGAAAGGTTGTAATATTTGTTTAAAACTTACTAGTTCTGTAGTAGTTATCCGTTCGAGTGATACCCTCCTAGCGCAACTTCTCTGGTCTATCCCAGTTCACCAGTGCTTCTTCTAGTAGATGATCCTCATTCTAGTAGGACACCCCTGCGGCAGTGGGTATTGGCAACAGGAATATTGATACGACGAGTGAAGTGTAATGACAATATATCATTAATCCTGTATTTACTATCCGTTGGACTTTTAAATAAAAAAATGAACCAGACCAGAGAATAAAACTCTAGCCATTCATAAATTATTTGCCTTATTCATAGCCATTCACCTCCCACAGGTTGAGAGGCATTTACACGATCGCAAGAGGTCTAGCTTATGCTCTAACCTCTCCGCATCACATCCCTCCAGAGCCAGTAGTGAACTCCTAAAAGTCACTAATCTAATAAACAATCTTAGTCCTTTAACCCCCTCCAATGCTTGAGACACTCCAAATCCCTCCTCCTAAAAACGCAATAGTCTCCCTCGGGAACACTGGCTCCACGGTTTCATCCCACAAGTCGGCCACCTCTTTCGCTTCATAGTAAGTTACTGTATATCTCACCCCCACATCGCTTCCACATTTTACTACCCGAATACTCGCAGCAAAATAGAGGCAGGCGCCCTCACGACCGTGGTGGAGGTTTTACTGTGGACCACTTGTATTCGTCGTTATTGTTATGCACCTACAGTTCCAGATATGATACCAGGAACTAGTACTACCTCGCTTTGCCAAGAAAAAAAACTACGTATTATATACACAGCTGCCTTCCCAAGGTATAAAAAAAAATTTAAATCTTCTATTCCTGTCATACTTTTATTTTTTTTATCTTTTTACATTTCTTTCTTTGCTAACCCCCCCTCCCATTCGCTTCTGCTACCCGCCGATCGCCAACCTTTAAGGTCTAGAGTCGGATTCTACCTCCTCGTAGCAGGATTGATAACCCCTACAGCCCTATTGATGAAGGCTAAGTTCTCCAATCTCCCAGTCCCCATAGGGCAGGATTTTTTTTAATTCTCCTGCCCTACATGACGGATCGTTCAATAATAACTGATTGTCAGCATGGATTGAACTCCTGAGCTCCCGCTAATTGCGACAGGAGTGTTAACCACTGCGCCAGCTAGGTATTTC